>MKWU01000452.1_pt1 | contig 78612 bp, 74 predicted proteins | sample 809101 | NCBI WGS metagenome assembly MKWU01 (sample SAMN05860141, study PRJNA318959) | sponge metagenome | host: Aplysina aerophoba | place: Slovenia: Piran, Adriatic Sea, Gulf of Piran | collected 2013-05-07 | reverse complement strand
ACCCCGGGAAGTAGCAAAGAATCTGGGTGTGTCTATCCCGACACTGTATCGATGGTTACCGGCAACACAACGAACGGGACAGGCGACCTGCTAGGACTCGGCGAAGACTTACGAGGGAGGCAAATCAGTGTCATTACTGGAACAAATTATTGTAGCAATCATTGCGGGGCTTATTTTAGCTGCCATTTTTGCCCTCAGAGATCGGCTGTGGCGAAAATTCTTCCGCCCAGAACTCCGAATATGGACTGCAATTGAGCAAGGGCCCACTAGTCGCGAATTTGGGTTTACAGAGCCTGCCGTCAAAATCACGGTAGCAAACAAGAGCAGCGAGAGCATTCAAATCAAGGACATTCGCCTAATGTTTTCTGGCGACTTCGGGGCGTCGATACTTGCGAAAGCACCGGCGGGCCGTTCCCACCGTGAGCTGCCCGCTAGTCTAGACTCTGGTGCAGACAATCATTGGTATATTCCCGCCGAGCAACTCTTAGATTTCCTCCGAGGCCTGCATCACCTGCCGGAAAAGAACGGATCTGCGACCTGTAATCTAAAGCTATACCCGAGATGCACAACAGGCACAGGCAAAGTCTATAAGGGATCATCCTTCAATTTTTCCGCTGAATCCCTGAGGATGGTAGCATTTTAGGTCAGGCACTCATATTCAAAATATCAAGTGGTTCTTGGCGGTAGCTTAAGCCATTTAATGGATTTTAGCTCTTCAAATATATTGTTGTATGCTTTGTCATTTAAAACAACGGCAGGAAAAAGATCAGTATAAAACACGTCCCTCACTGCTTTGATTTCGTCATAGGATAAGCGGGATGTTCTATTCTGAAAGGCCGCCTCTAATTGTCGTCGCATATCTTCGTAATACGCTTTACAGAACTCGCTCCTTTGAACTTCTCTGTTCATAGGTGGGACATATACCATCTCAGCGTTGTATATGAGATCCCTGTACTTCGCAATCAATTGGGCGAGATATCTTATTTGAGCTCGTCTCTCAACATGCTTATTGGCAAAATCCTTCACCCAAACAAATAGACCCAAAATAAGTCCTGACGAAACACCTATCACGACACCCTCAATAATTTTGGCAGAAATCATACAAAATACTCCACAGTGAACTTAACCTGACTCGGCGATAATAATAGACGTGTTAATGACGGCCTGGCGGCCACCGGCGCCTTAACCTGTCCTGTCTGCGAGATAACCCACATTTTCGGCCGATTTCTGCATTTTCGGGGCCTTCCGGAAAATCCGGGGCCGAGATTCGCCGTTTAAGCGATTTAAATGACACACCCCAAGGGTTGCTATGGCCTGAAACCGGCTGTTTCACGCTGCAGGCGGACTTCATAGTTTTGGTAAAACCAGGTCCTCATAACATCGCTCTGCGTATCAGAGGCTGCATCGCGAAGATCGTCATTTGACATTGGATGCTCAAAATCGGATGTGAAATACTGGGACAAAATATAATAACCTATCGAAATATATGGTTTTCTATCGTGTGATTAACCGCACTTGTGTAGACGGTATTTTACGTGTACAACGATTCCAGATTTTAGGAATCTTATAGCTACTTAATCCTGATTACTCAATTACCTCATCAGTGATCCGTACTATGTGGTGGAAAACCTCATTCAGAAAGTCGGTCCACCCTTTTCCATCATGTGTGATGTCATCCAGGAGAAAGTATCTACGAATACTGAGACTGTTCAAACGCTGCTCCATTTCAGCGGTAACAATTCCTGCAACCAATAAATTGGCGGAACCCGGGGGTGTGGCCTCAAAACTTTTCTGTACTGCACCAAGACGTTCAAGCGCTCCCGCAGGGTCAGTTCCGCCCTTGATCTCAATGGTTGATATGACATTTCCGTTTTGCTTAAATTCAATATCCGGTTCTGAACCGTAATACATCCAATAATCTTTCGGCAACTTGAATTCGGTCTCTCGTTTTGCCCGCTTGATTATCAATCCCCGGCTGTCAAGCCAATCCCGAATACGATCTTTAACGATATTCTCAGCATCCTGACCGATAAGATTACGAATGGAGCCGTCAAGTGCGATCCCCAAGTTGGCAATTATGTTTCGATAACCGTTGTCAAGTGTCCAGTCAGTAGCCCCTTCGATGATAGAAGAGATTACCGTGTTGTAGAGCCTGGCAACTTTCTTGCATTTGTCTTCATTCATCCGGCTTTTGCGTTCAGGATCTTCCCATGCGTCCACCGAGGTTGCTATTGCGGCAACTCTTTTACGGGATAACAACGCGATGCCACGATAATACTCAGATGCTTCCGGGTGATGATAAAGCAGATCGGGGTGGGCGAAGACCTGTCTGGGGTCGATGCCGGATGATTCGACATATTTCCATGCTTTCGGGCTGATCATCAGATCATCCGTTGAGCTAAAAGTCAGTTGTTGTTCAAATCCTGCAATAAGCTTCTGTAATTTAACGTCTGTTCTTTGTTTAATTCTGTTCGAAAGAACTGATGATCGCTTTATTGCGTCATCCAGCTTAGCCATTCGTACGGACCCATTTATACATGCACTTTCTAATCTCCCGACGCCCGAATTTTCCCATTTGCTGGCTTGAATTACCTTTTCCTCGCGCAAGCAACCAGATATGTTTACACTCAAAACCTGCCTGCTCTGCAAAGTCGGACAAAATTAGGTCTACCGGTATTTCTTCGCCGTGATACTGGACGTTATCGTTTACCATATATACCGTACCACCCGGGCGTACTACTCGAGCAAGTTCAGAAATAACTACTGCCATTTCCTGAAAGTAGCCCCTGACGAGTCTAATTACGTGGGGATTTGAAAGCTCTCTTACGTGACTTTCGAGTATCGACAGCACTTCCTGCAACGCGCTTTGTTCTTCAAACATACGCAATGCGCTTTCCATCAATACACTACCTCCGTAACAGCTTTCCAACCAGGCCCTCTTGGGTTTGTTTTCCACCGTCGCCGACAAAAGATCCTGTCTCAGGTTAGAGAATTTTTTCTGATCATACCCGAGCCATGCAAGTTCCAAAGCGTATGTCCTGGTGTAGTCGTACCTGTTGGCGTAGGGAGGGGACGTAATCACCGTATCGAATGCGCCTCCAGGCAAATCCCGCAACACTTTCAGACAGGAACCCATGATGAATTTCGGCATCTTCGCCCCATATTTCACCTTCAACGGTTCCACGTCGTCCAGTATCTCGCGCAATCTTGCTCGCAATGCCTGAGGCAATGATTGAATCGGTCCTTTATCCAGCCGGGATCGCAAATTTCGTCCGGAACGATAATCCCAGCGCAGATACTGCCCATCCTTCCTGGTATAGCTGATATTCTCCAGGACGCTCATACAGGCGAAATCCAGCATCATTGCACTGGCAGAATCTCTGGCGCCAGCAATATATTCTCGAGCTTTTGCTAAACCCGCTTCTGTTTCCATCGGAAAAGCCGCCTCAGTAATACGAACATGGGGGAACGAAAATTTACTGTCAGGCGTCCGGTCGGACTCCACTTGGTCCAACAGAGATTGTCCTTCTCTCTCAAAAACCTTTCGGTTCAATCCATTTGCGGCACAGGCCAGAGCATTACTCGCCAATACACCGACCGGCATAATCTCTATGCCGGTACCCATCAGACCTCGACCTGCCGCAGTCAGAGGAGTTGTGCCAATCCCCGAGAAGGGATCAAGTACCGACTCAGATTCTGCATCTTCAATCAACGCGTCGACTAACTCGCCGGAAAAACCTTCCTTGTATTTCATCCAACGAAGCCCCGGCGATTTCCGGTTGCCTTGCCAAGATACAACCTTACGGCTCAGACCTGGGTGAATAGACAGGCGGGAAGCAAACCTCTCCTGCAAAGATTGCCTTCCTTTCACTTTGCCACCGTGCGGGGAGACCACAGGCGGAATTAATGCAGTACGCATAAACTCGTTCCTCCATCCATAGGGTTTACATTGCAAGCTGTCAGGGGTCGCTGATACGACTCAAAGATATTTTAAGTGACTCATGAGAGAGGCGCAACGCGTAAGTAAGAAAGAAGCAATCTTTTGACATGCCCCCTGTACTGCTCATGATACAAAAGCCCCATCAATCATTTCTCCCGCAGGATCGTTTTCAGTGAAGCCGTGCCTCAACCAAGGTCACCAGCTTGAAACTGCCCAGGCCCATATCGTTGTGTTTACCGTCAATGGTCAGACGTTGTACCCAGCTCTTTGATTCAATGAGGGGCACATGGTGGGTCGTGCAGGAATCGAACCTGCGACCAACTGATTAAAAGTCAGCTGCTCTACCAACTGAGCTAACGACCCGGAACCAATTAAAGAATAACGGATTCCCCCGGGCAGTCCCGCCTTGCCGCCCGCCTTTCGGGTTCCCGTGTTCACGACAAACAAACCATCACCGATAATACCGGAGATTTCGCCCGCGGTAAAATGGGCGCCGGAATTTACTGCCGCCGTTTACCCCTGTTCAAAAGAGGTCAGTACCTGGGTGTATTCACTCGGGTACAGGTTCGGGATGGCGACTTCCCTGCGTGTCATCTTGATCAGGCCGACCTCCGGCGCATACCACTGTGTCTGCTCAACCTTGATCATGCGGATCCCCAGCATGATGCGCTGCGGCAGGTCGAGAAACCCGACCGCATCGATGCGCAGACACCGGGAAAAATGGCCTGCGGGCACGTTTACGGTTTCGTCCAGGCCGGTGATGGTATAGTCCATGGTCATGTAACGGCTGAGCCCGTTCCAGCCATCTTCCAGTTTTTTCGGCAGGTCGAACAACTGCAGCCCGGCCGCGCTGCTCCAGGTGGTGCCCTCGCTCAACGGAACCCCGATGACCTGTTCGACACTGTCGTCACCAGGTGACCTGCGGCTTATTCCTTGCGCTGACCTGGTATAGAAATATATCCTGCCGTTGGCGTATATCTTCGGGTAGTAGGTGTTGCCGCCCTCGATCCGGGGGCGGAGATTGCGCACGATGATCTTCTGGGTAACCAATCCCTGGAGCGGCGGTATCGTTCTGCTGACATCATAATTCCACTCGTATCCGGGCTGCAGCGGGAAGTAGCCTGCTGCAGGTCCCTCGCAGGCGCAGAGTAACAACAGCGCCGCAGACAGGAAGATGGCGGGATAAACGGAAGCCGCTATACCTTGATGTGCTTTCCGGGCCGCAGCAGGGAACATACTGCCCGGGCCGCGCACCGCCCCGGTCATTTCCTCAGCTTCATCGCGCGTTCAAGTTCCAGTTCCTGTTCCAGGAATGCCATCCGCGCCCTGATCCGTTCCGACTGGTAATAGTCGGGGCGGGGCGCCTGCTGGCGTAACAGGTGCCTGAGCTGTTCTATGGCGACCCGGGTTTCACCGGTAAGAAAGTAATATTCCGCGTTGGCTATACTGGATTCCACCTGGTCGCCCGCTTCGGCCTCGGCCCGGGTCAGGTAGTCAAAATAAGTGATGTCCGGCGTCTGAAACCTGCCGAACTCCCGCAGCTTGTCACGCGCCAGGCCGGGCTGTCCCGCTTTTAACAGGGCATTGGCGAAGTTCAGCACCAGCGGCCGGTAATCCGGGTACAACCGTTCCGTCTTTGAGAATATCTCGAATGCTGCATCATAATTTCCCTGCCTGACCTCGATGTCCGCCGCGGCAAGCAGGTAAGCGACATTTTCCGGGTCGCCGGACAACAGCCGCCGCGCCTGTTCCCGCGCCAGCGCATACTGGCCGGCGGCGGTCAGGGCTATGATGTAGCCGTAGCGGTCTGCCTCACTGGCGCCCCCCCGGCCGGCGCCGGCGAGACGGCGGGAAAAGTACTCGACCGCTTCCCCGGGGGCTTTGTGGGACGACACGATCAATTTTGCCTTGACCAGGGGAAAGCTCATGCTTTCTTCCACCTCGAGTGCACCCGAATAGGCCGCTGCCCGGGCGCTTGCGTCCGCGATGCGGCGTGTCGTCAACGGATGGGTGCGGAGAAACTCCGGCGCCTGCGCGGAAAATCGCGAACTCTGCTGCAACTTTCTGAAAAATCCCGTCATGCCCCGGGGGTCGAACCCGGAACGCGCCAGCAACTGGATACCGATGCGGTCCGCCTCCTGCTCGTTGGTGCGGGTGAAATTGATCTGCGCCTGTGCCGATACGCCCTGCACCGCCATTAACGCGGCTTGTCCGGCCTCCGGATTCTGGGTAGCCACCAGGATTGCGCCCAGCATGGCCGCCAGGGTCGGGATGCTCATCTTTTTTGACATCTCGACCGACCTTGCCATGTGTTTCTGGGTGACGTGGGCAACTTCATGGGCCATCACGCCGGCAAGTTCACTTTCCGAGTCGGCGTTCAGGATCACGCCGCTGTTGATGCCGATGATGCCGCCGGGCGCGGCAAATGCATTGATCAGGGAGTCATTGATAACAAAGAACGTAAACTGCTGCTCGTTGTTATCGCTCTGGGACACCAGGCGGTAGCCGATAGATTCGATATAGGTGTTGACTTCGGGGTCGGCTACCAGATCCGCCTGTTTCCTCACCCGGCTGAGAAACGCCTGTCCCAGCCGCCTCTCGAACTCCGGGCTCAGCAGCCCCCCCGTTGAATCGCCGATATCAGGCAGGTCCAGGGTCGTTACTTCGGCGGCGGCCGGGGCACACAGGAATACGATCAGGATCAGGCTGATCCCGGTCTGTGCCAGTCGGTAAACGTCCTTAATCATGTTGTATAGAGTTAACCCGCTTTACTTAGTTCCCGCGGCGCCGCATGCCCGGGTGAGAAGCGTGATATAAACGTGTAACATATCGCATTTTGAACGCCTTTTCATGACTCAGGGGAAATTTTTCGATGGCTGAGGCAAAAAACGCTTTTTACGCTCAATCCGGCGGGGTAACGGCCGTGATTAACGCCAGCGCCTGCGCCGTGATAGAAACCGCGCGCCGGCACCCGGACAGGATGGCCAACGTCTACGCCGGCCGTAACGGCATTATCGGCGCATTGACCGAAGACCTTATCGATACGGGACAGGAACCCGCTGCAGCCATCAGCGCGTTACGGCATACACCCTCCGGCGCGTTCGGTTCGTGCCGCTACAAACTCAAGGGGCTGGATGAAAACCGGGCCGAATACGAGCGCTTGGTCGAGGTTTTCAAGGCCCATAACATCGGTTATTTCTTCTACAACGGCGGCGGGGATTCGGCCGATACGTGCCACAAGGTCTCGCAGCTTTCCGGGAACTGGGGGTTCCCCATACAGGCCATTCACATCCCCAAAACGGTTGATAATGACCTGCCGGTCACGGATAACTGCCCGGGGTTCGGTTCGGTAGCCAAGTATATCGCGGTATCCGTACGCGAGGCTTCCTACGACGTGGCGGCTATGGCAAAAACGTCCACCAAGGTATTCATCATTGAAGTAATGGGGCGCCATGCCGGCTGGATCGCCGCCGCGGGCGGCCTGGCCGCGGATGCCGACAACGATATTCCGGTGGTGATACTGTTTCCCGAGGTCCCGTTCGACCAGGATCGTTTTCTTGCCAAGGTACGGGATTGTGTCACGCGTCATGATTACTGCTCCGTTGTCGTTTCCGAAGGCGCGCGCTGGCCTGACGGCCGCTTCCTCGCGGAACAGGGCACCACGGACGCCTTCGGTCATGCCCAGCTGGGCGGCGCGGCGCCCCTTGTGGCAAACCTGGTGAGGCAACAACTGGGGTACAAATATCACTGGGCCGTAGCCGATTACCTGCAGCGCGCGGCGCGCCACATTGCCTCAGGGACGGATGTTGAACAGGCCTATGCCCTGGGCAAGGCTGCCGTGGAGTTTGCCCTGGCCGGGCACAGCGCGATCATGCCGGCGATAGTCCGCACCTCCGACGACCCGTACTGCTGGGAAATCGGCCAGGCAGACCTGTCAGACGTGGCCAACGCGGAAAAATTCATGCCCGGCGACTACATCAGTGAAGACGGCTTCGGCATTACCCGGGCATGCCGCAGCTACCTGGAACCCCTGATCCAGGGAGAAGACTACCCGCCCTATCGCAACGGCATGCCGGAATACGTGCGCCTGGTGAACGCCCCCGTTGCAAAAAAAACCGGCTCGGGGTTTGAACTTCGCCGGTAAATCTATAAACTGTCACGTTCTCTGAACAGGCTGCACACCAAGGAGCCTGCCTGGACTGCCGTTTGTGGTTATCAGCTTCAGGTTTTTGGTGTGTTGATTCGAAACAGCCCGCAATAAACTGACAACTAAAACTGATTGGGAGCATCACTATGTCGACATTGGACATCGCCTTGATTTGCAGTGTTATCGCCATCCTGTATGGCATCTTCTCAGTACGCTGGATACTGGCCCAGCCCGAAGGAAACGAACGCATGCGGGAAATCGCCGCGGCCATACAACAGGGCGCATCCGCATACCTCAACCGGCAATACGCGACCATCGGCGTGGTCGGCGTGATCCTGTTCGTCGTGCTGGGATTCCTGCTTGACTGGTACACGGGGTTCGGGTTTCTGATCGGCGCCGTGTTCTCCGGCGCCGCCGGGTACATAGGTATGAATATATCCGTACGCGCCAACCTGCGTACCGCCGAAGCCGCCAACCGCGGCATGAATACCGCGTTGACGGTTGCCTTCAGGGGCGGCGCGATAACGGGCCTGCTGGTCGTCGGTCTGGGCCTGCTGGGCGTAGCCGGCTATTACGCCTTGCTGCAAAGCCTGGGGGCAGACAGCGACACCATCCTTCACGCCCTCATCGGTCTGGGTTTCGGCGGCTCCCTGATCTCCATTTTCGCCCGCTTGGGCGGCGGCATCTTCACCAAGGGCGCCGACGTCGGCGCCGACCTGGTGGGCAAGGTAGAAGCCGGCATCCCCGAGGACGACCCGCGCAATCCCGCGGTGATCGCGGACAACGTCGGTGATAACGTGGGCGATTGCGCCGGCATGGCGGCCGACCTGTTTGAAACCTACGCGGTGACCGTGATAGCGACCATGTTGCTGGGCAGCCTGGTAGTCCCGGGAAGTGAAAACGCCATTCTCTACCCGCTGGCGCTGGGCGGCGCTTCCATCGTTGCCTCGGTCATCGGCTGTTTCTTTGTCAGGTCCGGAGAGGGCGGCACCATCATGGGCGCCCTGTACAAGGGCTTGATCGTCGCCGGGGTGCTGGCCGCCGCACTGTTTTACCCGGTCACGAACAATATGATGGCTGCTATTCCCGGGATGACCGCCGGGGCGTTATACGGTTGCGCACTGATCGGCCTGGCGCTGACCGCGGCCATGGTCTGGATAACCGAATATTACACCGGCACCGACTACGCGCCGGTCAAACACATCGCCGCCGCATCTGAAACCGGCCACGCCACCAATATCATCGCCGGCATCGGCGTGTCCATGAAAGCAACCGCCCTGCCGGTGCTGGCCGTCTGCGCCAGTATCTGGGGCGCTTATGAACTGTCCGGGCTGTACGGCATCGCCATTGCGGCCACGTCGATGCTGTCGATGACCGGCATCATCGTCGCGCTGGACGCGTTCGGACCCATTACCGATAATGCCGGCGGCATTGCGGAAATGGCGGACCTTGATGAAAAGATCCGCAATATCACCGACCCGCTGGACGCGGTAGGGAATACCACCAAGGCCGTTACCAAGGGTTACGCCATCGGCTCCGCCGGGCTGGCCGCCCTGGTGTTGTTCGGCGACTATACCCATGCCCTGGGCCAGGCCGGCATTCACGTGGAGTTTTCGCTGTCGGACCCGCTGGTGATCATCGGCCTGTTTATCGGCGGCCTGGTGCCTTTCCTGTTCGGCGCAATGGCTATGGAAGCGGTGGGCCGCGCGGCCGGTTCGGTGGTGATAGAGGTACGGCGGCAGTTCAGGGAGATCCCGGGTATCATGGACGGGACCGGCAAACCGGATTATTCCCGCGCCGTTGACCTGCTGACCAAATCGGCCATCAAGGAAATGATCATCCCTTCCCTGTTGCCGGTGCTGGTCCCGGTCATCGTCGGCAAGGTGCTGGGGCCCGTAGCCCTCGGCGGGCTGTTGCTGGGTACGATTGTGACCGGCCTGTTCGTCGCCATATCCATGACCACCGGCGGCGGCGCCTGGGACAACGCCAAGAAATACATCGAGGACGGCAACCTGGGCGGCAAGGGGTCGGAAGCCCACAAGGCCGCAGTCACGGGTGATACGGTAGGCGATCCCTACAAGGACACCGCCGGTCCGGCAGTCAACCCGCTCATCAAGATCATCAACATCGTTGCCCTGTTGATCGTGCCGTTGCTTTGATGCCCGGTTACTGAACCTTGTTCATTACCTCGCTCATTTTATTTGCCGTACTCAATGAGCCGCACCAGTTTTCCGCGCTCGATTTATGGGAACGGGAATGTAACGAGGGCGACCAGGTGGCCTGCGAGCGCTTTGCGAACGCACAGGCCGGTGCCGGGAAACTTGAGCGGCTGGACGGCCTGGCGCAGCGCTACGGCGTGCGCGCCGACCGGGCTGAACTGGAAGATGCGGGCAGGCCGCGGTTAAACGTCGCCTATAAACAGGTGATGCAGGACTTTATCGGCGCGGAGCATGCGGCGGGCGAGCTGGAGTTGAACTATGACGAGGAAACCGTCAATTACTGCGCGGACCACTTCCACAATTACTGGATAAACAGGAAACTGTGGTGGCCCACCGATGAGAACGGCGCTCCGAGCTGGACGGATATCTACTATTACATCGTCGACCATTACCACGGCATCTGCCTGAGGCGCTATTTCAACCAGATTTGACCCGGGTTGGTAGCGAACGCCGTCCGGGGGGCGCCGGGTCAGCCCCCCCGGCCTCACAGTCGGTTTCCCATCCCCGCCGCGGGAGCGCTTTGAAGCTGCCCCTCCTCTCGCTCAGCCTGCAGTCAAGCCGTTCATGCAGCAGAACGACTGCCGTGAGCACCCGGTGTGTCCTGCCGGACAGAGACATGAGCATCTCAACTGCGGCATGCCGGTCCGGTGGCTTCCCCAGTATCCTGTCATCCAGGACGACCTCCGTATCGGCCGCCAGTATCGGCACCGGCCGTGTTATCCGTGTTGCCGCGGCTTCGGCCTTTGCCCTGGCCACACGGATAACATAGTCCGCCGCGGGCTCACCGTCACCCCTGCGCTCCTCCACATCAGCGCTTATCACCTGATAGGAAATACCCGCCTGGTCAAGCAGTTGCGCGCGCCTGGGTGATCCGGATGCCAGGTAGATTCGCTGGTCCGGATCGGTCATGAATGGCTGCCGGCCCCGGCCCTGTCCGATACCGACCACAGTTTTTCCAGTTGGTAATAGACCCGGGTTGCCGGCCGCATGACATGGACAATGACGTCGCCGAAATCGATCAGGATCCATTCCCCCTGTTGCTGTCCTTCCACTCCCAGCGGCCTGATTTGTCTCGATTTCGCCATCTCTATGACCTTTTCGGCTATGGCCTTGACCTGGCGGTCCGACCGGCCGCTGGCAATGATCATGAAATCCGTCATGGTGGTCAGCGTGCGCACATCGAACGTCTGCACGTCTTCCGCTTTCAGGTCCTCCATCGCCGCGCTGATCTGTCGGGTGAACTTGTTCATGCGTATAGATTATTCTCCTTGATATAGTCGTAGACCCCGGGCGGCAGCCGGTTCCCTGTGTCCTGGCGACTGCCCAGCAGTTTGCGTATTTGTGTGGACGATATATCCGGCACGGAAACATCCATTTTAAGAATAAACCCGCCCGGGTGCTCATGCAGGGCGGCCGCTGAAGAACAGGCGCGTTCGGCATAATGCGCCTGTAGCCGCGCATCCCCGCACCCTTCGTGCTGCAACTTTCTGTCGACGACCACCAGGTGTGCGTGATCCGTCAGTTCCGGCCAGCGGCGCCACGCCGGCAGTGAGATGAACGCGTCCAGGCCCAGGATGAAACACAGGGGCTGTTGCTGTTTCCTGCGGCGCAGGTCGATCAGGGTATCAATCGTGTAAGACACGCCGCCCCGTTTCAGTTCCATGTCGTTGACAACCAGCCGCGGATAGCCGCGCAACGCCAGCTCCAGCATGGCCAACCGGTGTTGCTGTGGCGTGCCGGTCGCCGATTTAAGCGGGGGAATACTGGCGGGGATGAAGTTGACCTCCTGCAGGTCCAGGGTTTCCATGCAGCCAAGCGCCATGCGTATGTGGCCTTTGTGAACCGGGTCGAACGCCCCGCCGAGCAGGCCGATGGGTTTTCCCTTACTCACTCGTCAGTTGTTCGTCTGCGGGGGCCGGCAACACGCTATTTTCTGATATGGCCGTCGCCGAGAACAATGAATTTCTGCGATGTCAGGCCCTCGAGTCCGACCGGCCCGCGGGCATGAAATTTATCCGTGCTGATCCCGATCTCAGCGCCCAGGCCATACTCATACCCGTCAGCAAACCGGGTCGATGCGTTCACCATGACCGAGCTTGAATCGACCTCGGCCATGAAGCGCCTGGCATGACTCATGTTTTCGGTCACAATGGCGTCGGTATGCCTGGAACCGTAATGCTCGATATGTTCCATGGCTTCATCCAGTCCGCCGACGATCTTCAGCGACATCACGGGCGCCAGGTATTCCGTGAAATAGTCCTCATCCGTCGCGGCATTTATTCCTGGCAGGATTTCCCTGGAACGTTCGTCGCCGCGGATCTCGACGCCGGCCTCTTCATACATGGGTCCGAGGCTCGCCAGTACTTTCTCTGCGACCGGTTCGGCCACCAGCAGGCATTCCATGGTGCAGCAGGTGCCGTAGCGCTGGGTCTTGGCGTTATAGGCGACGATCACCGCTTTCTCAATGTCCGCCTCAGCGTCTATGTAGACGTGGCAGACCCCGTCCAGGTGTTTGATGACCGGCATCCTTGCCTCTTTGCTGACCCGCTCGATCAGCCCCTTGCCTCCCCGCGGGATGATGACATCGACAAATTCATCGAGGGCCAGCAGTTCACCCACCGCGGCCCGATCGGTGGTTCCCACAACCTGCACGGCATTCTCCGGCAACCCGGCGGCCTGCAGTCCGGCGCGGATACATTCCGCGATGGCCCTGTTGGAGTTGATTGCTTCGGAGCCGCCTCTCAGGATCACCGCGTTGCCCGATTTTATGCAGAGTCCTGCGGCATCAGCCGTGACGTTGGGCCTGGACTCGTAAATAATCCCCACCACTCCCAGCGCCACACGCATCTGTCCCACCTGGATCCCGGTCGGACGGTAGTTCATTCCTGAAATTTCTCCCACCGGGTCGGCAAGGTCCGCAACCTGCCCCAGTCCGTCAGCCATGGCCTCCAGCCGCGCCGGCGTCAGCTCAAGACGATCAAGCAATGCCGCTGCCAGCCGGTTTTCCCGCGCCGCGGCGAGATCGGCTGCATTCGCTTCGAATAACTGTTCCCGCCGCGCCGACAGGCGCTCGGCGACGGTATTCAGCGCAGCATTTTTTTTTCCGGTTTCGGCACGCGCCATGGCGCGCGCCGCGCCCCGCGCGGTCCGTCCCATCGCGTGAATGTAATTTCGGACATTCTCCGTCATCGTGCCTTCTCCAACCTGTGTCCGGCCAGGGCGAACATAAACTTTTCCAGCAGTTGCCAGCCGTCATTCGCTGCCGCGCCCTTCAGGGCCTTGTCAATCTCCAGCGCCTCCACCAGCAGGGCGGACAAGCTGCCCGGGCTGAAGCGTCTCAGCAACATGTTAAGGCCTTTCCTGTTGCGGCCCATGATCCGGTACGCATCGAGCACCTGCTCTCTCGGTTTGCCCCGGGCTATCTCGTGCGCAATGGTGCCGGCCCGGCGCACACCCCACATCAGCGCGCCGTACACGTTGAGCGGTTCGACGCCCTCATTCATCAGTCCCCGCAGCATCCTGGAGATACGTTCCGGATTGCCCAGGAATACGTTCTCAATCAGGTCGAACACGTCGTAGCGGGCGCTGTCCACCACCAGCCCCAGAACATCGTCGCTGTCTATATCCGGACGTTCTACAAGCAGCGCCAATTTATCAATTTCCTGCCGCGCCGCAAGCAGGTTTCCCTCCACCCGCTGGGCAATCAACGCGGCCCCTTCCCGGGTGATGCGTTTATCCTGCCGGCGGCAACGCGCCATGATCCAGGCCGGCAACCCGGCCGGTTCAACCGGCCAGACCTGAAGCCAGCAGCCGCTCCGGTCCAGCGCCTTGAACCATTTTGCCTGCTGGGTTTTCCTGTCGATACGGCCGGAGGTCAACAACAGCAGGTTGTCCGGAGAACAGCCGTCCGTGTAGTCGGTGAGCGCCGCGCCGCCTTCCCTGCCGGGTTTCTGGCTGCCCAGCCTGAGTTCGATAATGCGCTTGCTGGAAAACAGGGACAGGTTGGCGCCGGCTTCATGCAACCGGCCCCAGTCAAACCCGGCATCCACATCCAGGACAACGCGTTCCTCGTACCCAAGGGCGCGTGCCCGGGCGCGGATCTGGTCGCTCGCCTCCTGTAACTGCAGGGGTTCATCACCGCTGACGTAATAGACCGGCTTGAGTTCGGGCTGGTCCAGGTGCGCCGCAAGCTGCTCTGCCTTCAGACGCATGCGCGGGTTATTTTGTCAGTGTATTCAGACGCTGGATGATCCGTGCCGCCGCCTGCTCGACCAGCTCTTCCTTGATGGTCTCCTCCTCGGCGAATTTACCCAGCGCGGCATCTTCATCGAAGGCATAATCACCGCTGACCCTGATGGCCTGGTTCGTTACAAGTTCCTCGCCACCGGTCTTGCTGATGCTGATGCGGCCCGTGAGAATAACCTGGTACTCCTCAACCTTGCCGGTGGCGGGTGAAACGCTCAGTACCTGGCGCGCAAATTCCTCGGCATGGATGCTTAATACGTAATCCGAGCCGTCCCTGCTGTCCGTGATACTGACCCCGGAAACCGCCATTTGCTCTTCTACCGCTGCTGCAAGCTGGCTGGCGCCGGATGCCGAGATATAAATACTGTATCCGCCTTTGGCCCTGGCTTGCGGGGCCTGGCCGCGCAAATGGTAGCCGCAACCCTGCACCAGGATCATGACGGTCAGAACGGCATACCATGGAGAAATTCTCATTTTCACAAAGGATACGGATTTCCGAATTGCGTTACAAGGAAAACGCGGTCCCGGCGTTTACGCCGCGCAAGGCAACAATACCTGTAACCCGCGCCTGCCCGGCTTGATTGCAGTTAACCGGCAACGATGTTTACCAGCCGCTGCGGCACGACGATGACCCTTTTTACCTGCTTGCCGGCGATGTGCCGCTGTACGTTTTCATCGCTCAGCGCAGCCGCTTTGATCGTGGCGTCGGACGCGTCCGGTGTTGTGACTATTTGCGCGCGTTTTTTTCCGTTGACCTGCACCACCAGCCGGGCTTCGTCTTCAACCAGGGCTCCCGTGTCCGCACGCGGCCAGGCGGCGTCGATGAGCGCCGTTTCCTTGCCCATGGCGCGCCAGATTGCATCGGTGACGTGCGGGATGATGGGCGACAGCAGCAGGACTGTGACTTCCAGTCCTTCGCGCCGCACCGCAAGATCATTATCCGTCTGTCCGCCCATGCGGTTCAGCACATTCAGCAGTTCCATCACCGCGGCTATGGCGGTATTGAACGTATAGCGCCGGCCGATATCGTCATTGACCTTGACGATAGTCTGGTGGATCTTGCGGCGCGCCGCGCGCTGTTCCCGGGTATATGTGTCCGCTCCCGGCGCAGGGCTGTTCCGATAATTGTCCCGGGCGAATTTCCACAGCCGCTTGAGAAACCGGTGCGCACCCTCAATCCCAGTATCCGACCATTCCAGGCTCTGTTCCGGCGGGGCGGCGAACATGACGAACAGGCGCACGGTGTCCGCGCCGTACTTATCTATCATGTCCTGCGGGTCCACACCGTTGTTCTTCGACTTGGACATTTTCTCCATGTTGCCGATTGTCACAGGCAGGCCGTCCTCCCTGTGGCGGGCGGAACTGATCCTGCCCCTGGCGTCACGCTCGAATTCCAGGTCGTTGCGGTTGTAATACGTCTTGCGCCCGCGCGCTTCCCGGTAAAAGGTCTCAGCGACGACCATTCCCTGCGTCAGCAGGTTCCTGAACGGTTCCCCTGAGTTCGTAAGATTTTGATCTCGAAGAAGTTTTTGAAAAAATCGAGAGTATAACAAATGCAGCACAGCGTGCTCGATGCCGCCGACATACTGGTCAACAGGCAACCAGTAATCGGCTCTTTCATCCAGCATAGCCTCATGATTATCCGGACAACAGAACCGGGCGAAATACCAGGACGATTCAAAAAACGTATCGAAGGTGTCGGTTTCGCGCCGTCCCGGCAGACCGGTTTCCGGGTGCCGCGCCTGCAAAAATTCATCCATGTCATCCAACGGCGAGCGCACGCCCGAGAACTCCACGTCTTCCGGCAACACCACCGGCAGGTCCGCAGCAGCAACCGGCGCCGAATTGCCTTTCTCATCGGCAATCATGGGAATTGGGCAGCCCCAGTAACGTTGCCGGGCAATGCCCCAGTCCCGCAGCCGGTAGTTGGTCTTGCGCTCCCCCGTGCCGCGTTCTTCCAGCTTCCCTGTAATAGCGCTGAACGCCTGCTCGAAATCCAGGCCGTCAAACTCTCCGGAATTTATCAGTACGCCTTTCTCCACGTAGGCGCCGCCATCCAGGTTCAACTCGCTGCCGTCTGCCGGGGATATCACCGGTTTAACGGCGTGGCCATAATTTTTCGCGAATTCCCAGTCACGCTGATCGTGTCCCGGCACCCCCATCACCGCACCGGTGCCGTAACCCATCAGGATAAAATTGGCTACCCATACCGGCAACGCTTCCCCGGTCAGCGGGTGGCTTGCCTCAATTCCCAGCGGCACGCCTTCTTTTTCCATGGTCTCCACCAGCGCTTCGGACGCGCCTGCGTTGCGGTGCTTGTGAACAAATGCGGCAACGACGTCGTTGTCCCCGGCGGCGGCAACGGCCAGGGGGTGCTCCACGGCCACCGCCATGTAGCTGACACCAAACAAGGTATCCGGCCGGGTGGTATATACCGCCAGTTTGTCGTGCCCGCCCGCAAGCGGGAAATCGATCTCCACGCCCTCCGACCGGCCTATCCAGTTCCTTTGCATGGTGCGCACCGACTCCGGCCAGCCCGGCAGGTTGTCCAGTTCGTTCAGCAGCTCCTCGCTGTAGTCGGTGATTTTCAAAAACCACTGCGGTATTTCCTTCCTTTCCACTGCCGCTCCGGAACGCCAGCCCCTGCCGTCAATCACCTGCTCATTGGCCAGCACGGTCTGGTCGACGGGGTCCCAGTTGACCGGCGCGGTCTTCTTGTAAACCAGTCCCTTTTTATACAATTCAGTAAAAAACCACTGCTCCCAGCGGTAATAATCCGGTTTGCAGGTGGCGATTTCCCGGTCCCAGTCGTAGGCAAAACCCAGCCGCTTTAACTGGGCGCGCATGTAATCGATGTTGCGGTAGGTCCACTCCGCCGGCGCCACCCGGTTTTCTATCGCAGCGTTCTCCGCCGGCAGGCCAAACGCATCCCAGCCCATGGGTTGGAGCACGTTTTTGCCCTGTAACCGCTGGTACCGGGCAATCACGTCGCCTATGGTGTAATTACGCACATGGCCGATGTGCAGTTTCCCGCTGGGATACGGAAACATTGACAGACAGTAAAACTTGTCCCTGTCGGGGTCTTCCGTTACCTTGAAGGCGTGGTTTTCCTCCCACGCTGCCTGGACTTCGGTTTCGATTTGCCGGGGTTTATACGCTATATCCATCTCGTACGGTTCAGATGCATTGAGCGGCAAAGCATACAGCAGAGGGCTTGGTGCGAACAAGCACAAAAAGTGCCGCCGTTTGCTCCCCGGGCCGGCTCACATCAATGCGCTGCCCCTGTTTTCCGGCAAAACAGGGGCAGTTTTTTTATACAACGGCAAGTGGTATTGCGGGCCGTTCTGCCGCCGGCATTACTCTGCCGGCTTTCCGGCTGTCAGAATATCCCTGTTTTTCTCCACCAGGCCAGGGCCAATACCCCGGATATTGGTCAATTCCTGCACGGTTTTAAAGCCGCCGTTGCGTTCCCGGTAAGTGATGATCTTCTGGGCGAAGCTCTCACCGACCCCGCTCAGGGTCATCAGGGTTTCCTTGTCGGCCGTATTGATATCGACCTCGCCGGCGGCGAGAAGCGTCATGGGCATGCCGAGAAAAATGAGGATTATAAGTTTGCGTAATATATGCATCATGGTCTCCTTCTGTTTGATTGTTTATGTTCCGGGTTCCTGAACCACGATCTGAAGCTATACAATAACGGCGGGCCATACAAGACAAAGTTGGCCTGGTTTGTGGGAAAAGTCACAATTTGCGTCATTTTCCCGGCTGTTGCCTGAACGCACAGCCTGCAACCATCTGCGCCGTCACAAATCTGCGCGATCCGCACCGGGAATATTCTTTCCCCGCACAACCGTATAGACCCTGGACTCCTTTGGAGTATGCTATACTTTTACGCCATACCTGAGGCGTCAATCGAATGTTATTAAATCGTCAAGCAAGCTGTGGACAACCTATTTAAAATAAAAGCCTCCCCGGCAAGAGAAACTTATCCACAGCAAATCAAAAGGAAACAACCAATGAACGAATCCAAAATCAAGCGCAACTGATTGAAAAGTAAGAAGAAAATAAGAGTCAACAGAGTTAACCTGGTATAATAACAGCTATAACTATGAATCTAAATATTAATAACAGTATTTTATTCCCTGCGTTAAGCAAGGTTGCGGGTGTGGTCGACCCCAGACCAACCCTGGCGATCCTTGCCAACGTTCTTCTCAATGTCGGCCCTGACGGCTTGCGCCTGACGGCAACGGACATGGAGGTCGAACTCACCGCTTCGATTGATGGAAACTTTGGCCCTGCAGGAGACATCACAATCCCCGCCCGTAAATTGTTCGATATCTGCAGGGCGCTTCCCGAGACCGCGGAAATATCTCTAGTCGTTGACGGCGAACGGGTCAACGTCAGCTCGGAACGGAGCCGTTTTTCATTACTGTCATTGCCTGCCCAGGAATTTCCCCTGGTGGAACCGGCAGAGACCGAAGTGCAGCTCTCCATTTCCCAGAACGTGTTTAAATCCCTGCTTGAGCAAACGGCTTTTGCCATGGCCAAGCAGGACGTGCGTTACTACCTGAACGGTGTTTTGCTGGAAGCACAGCAGGACCGGCTGCGCGCGGTTGCTACGGACGGGCACCGGCTTGCACTTTGTGATGTCGACGTTACCATCCCCACGGAAGTCTCAAGACAGTTGATACTTCCCAGGAAGGGCGTGCAGGAACTGTTGCGGTTGGTCGGAGAGAGCGACGCCGAGATGCAAATCGTCATGAGCAAAAACCAGGTGCGCATTACAGTGGACAATTATGTATTCACCAGTAAATTGATTGACGGAAAATACCCGGACTATAACCGGGTAATACCGGAACTCTCCGAAAATGTAGTGCTGGCTGAGCGGGAACCGCTCAAGCAAAGCCTGAGCCGCGCCTCTATCCTTTCAAGCGACAAATACCGGGGCGTTAAGATCACCCTGGAACAGAACAAGCTGCGGGCACTTGTCCATAGCCCTGACCAGGAACAGGCGGAAGACGAGATCGATGTGGAGTATGCGGGAGATAACCTGGAGGTGGGATTCAATGTGACCTACCTGCATGATGCCGTCAATATCATCCAGACCGACAAGGTCAGGCTTTCCGTGTCCTCGCCGAAGAGCGGTTGTCTGGTATTGCCCGAGGATGGGGGGAAATGTAAATATATCGTTATGCCGTTGTTGCTGTAAAAGATTGAGCAACCCGTGCAATACCAGTGTCTGTGCAGCCGATGCACATAGAATGGCTGCAAGTCAGAAACGTCCGTAACCTGTCCAACCTGCGGCTCGAGCCTGATCCGTCGCTCAATATCATCTCCGGACCAAACGGCAGCGGTAAAACGGCGCTGCTGGAGGCTATTCATATCCTGAGCCGTTGCCGTTCTTTCCGTACCTCCGGAATTAACCGCGTCATCCGCCACCAGCAACAGGAATTGCAGATCAGCGCCGGCTTGCGTTTACCCGATCAGTCTCTGGTTGTCACGGGGGTTGAACGCAGCAGGGGCACGATAACTATTCGATATAACAACCGCACCATACGTAAGGTATCCGAGCAGGCGGCCCAGGTTCCCGTCATCACTATCACGCCGGATATCCACGGAATGGTTTCCGGCAGTCCCGTGTTTCGAAGGCGATGGCTGGACTGGGCGATGTTTCACGTGAAACCAAGCTATATCGAGACCTGGAGGGATTACCATAAGGCACTGAAAAACCGGAACAACCTGCTACGGAAGAACAATGTTGAGCAGTTGGCAACCTGGGAACAGGCAATGTGGTCGTCGGCGAGGACAATCAATGCGCAGAGGAATGAGTTCATTGCGGAAATAGCGGAAGAAATGGCAAACACCTCGCAACTGCTTGACATACCACAGGCGGAACTCGTATATGAGCGCGGCTGGCAATCCGGCATTGACCTGGACCGGTTTCTGTCGGAACACCGGAAAGGGGACCTGGAACGAGGTATGACCCGTCATGGCATACACCGGAGCGATATTGTGATTCGCCAGGATGAGAGAGAGATTGGTCACTTTTATTCACGCGGCCAAATAAAACTGTGTATCATTGCCCTGTGTCTGGCCCAGGATCGCGTTTTCAGGCGCAGGACAGGACGTTCCCCGATCATCCTGGTAGACGATTTGCAGGCTGAACTGGACATGACCGGCCAGCGCCACGTCGTTGAGGTTCTGGCGGGACAGGGAGTCCAGGTGTTTATCACGACAACAGGAAAGATCCCGTCTCACAAGCAGATACAAAAAAGGATGTTTCACGTGAAACAAGGGTGTCTGATTTAGGTATCTGCAGCCGTCGCGACAAAGGCGGCAAAGTGTATCTGAACCCACATTCCAGCAAGCGCTACCGGTGCCGGAGGCTCGGGCGGTTTTGTTGCAGTGAACAATGGCCGCATGTTAAAATGTGACTTTTCCCGGAAGGTAAAATAGTGGACAAAAGCAGTTACGATTCATCGAAAATCAAGGTATTGAAAGGGCTTGAGGCGGTAAAGAAACGCCCGGGCATGTATATCGGCGACACGGATGACGGCACCGGGCTGCACCACATGGTTTTTGAGGTGGTGGACAACAGTGTCGATGAAGCCCTCGCCGGGTACTGTTCCGAGATTAAAGTGATCATTCATACGGACGAGTCCGTAACGGTGGCAGACAACGGCAGGGGCATTCCGATCGGAGCCCACGCGGAGGAAGGGGTATCTGCGGCTGAAGTGATTATGACGACCCTGCACTCGGGCGGCAAGTTTGATGATAATTCCTACAAGGTATCTGGCGGCTTGCATGGGGTTGGGGTGTCGGTAGTCAATGCCTTGTCCCGCACCCTGGAACTGACGGTCTGCCGGGACGGGTACGAATACAAGCAGGAATACAGCGAAGGCAAACCACTGGCGCCGCTGGGACAGACGGCGCCTTCGGACCTCACCGGAACGGAAATCCGCTTTTTGCCCAGCGATCTGGTTTTCACGAATATAGAATTCCATTATGACATTCTTGCCAAACGTCTGCGCGAACTGTCATTTCTCAACTCCGGGGTAAGGATCGAACTGCTGGATGAGCGCAGCGGCAAGCAGGATGTGTTTGAATATAAAGGAGGAATTGCCCAGTTTGTCGGGCACTTGAACCGCAATAAAACACCCTTGCATGAAACGGTCATAGATATTGACGTGGACCGTGAAGGAACGGTTGTCCAGCTCGCCATGCAATGGAATGACTCCTACCAGGAGAACATCTTCTGTTTTACCAACAACATTCCACAGCGGGATGGCGGCACCCATCTTGCCGGGTTCCGCGGCGCGCTGACCCGCAGCCTGAACACATACCTGGAACAAACAGGACTGTCTGCAAAAACGAAAGTGCCGGTAACAGGCGACGACGTGAGGGAGGGACTGACCGCGGTGCTTTCCATCAAAGTAGCGGACCCCAAATTTTCGTCGCAAACCAAGGACAAGCTGGTCTCCAGTGAAGTGCGCCCGGTGGTGGAATCTTCGGTGACTGAGAAACTGCAGGAGTTCCTGCTTGAGCGGCCGGCCGAAGCGAAGACGATTTGTGAGAAGATCGTCGATGCGGCCCGGGCGCGGGATGCGGCGCGCAAGGCGCGGGAATTGACGCGCAGGAAAACGGCCCTGGATATAGCCGGCCTGCCCGGCAAGCTGGCCGACTGCCAGGAAAAAGATCCGTCGGCTTCCGAGCTGTTCCTGGTGGAAGGGGACTCGGCAGGCGGGTCGGCAAAGCAGGGGCGGGACCGGCGTTACCAGGCAATCCTGCCGCTGAAAGGAAAGATATTGAACGTTGAAAAAGCCAGGTTTGACAAGATGTTATCTTCAACGGAGGTCGGCACCCTGATAACGGCCCTCGGCTGCGGGATAGGCAAGGACGAGTTTGACGCCGGCAAGCTGCGTTACCACAGGGTGATCATCATGACGGATGCCGATGTCGACGGATCACATATCCGCACACTGTTGCTGACATTCTTTTACCGGCAAATGCCCGAACTGCTGGAGCGCGGTCATATCTACATAGCGCAGCCGCCCCTGTTCAAGATAAAAAAAGGAAAAAAGGAGCGCTATCTGAAAGACGAGCTTGAAAAGGAGGCATACCTGCTGGAACTGGCCATGTCGGATACGGAACTGGAGACAGGGGAAGACCAACAGGCCGATGAGGCGCAGAAACAGCAATTGAGTTCGGCGTACCTGAAAATGAAACAGGAACTGTCTAGATTGTCACGGCGCTACCATCCGGACGTCATCAATGCCATTTGCAGCATGTCCAGGCTGACTGAGAGCGACTGTTCCGACAAGGGGCGCGTGGAAGCATGGTTCCAGGAATTGCGCGGCCGCCTGAGCGACGGGGATTCAGGGACCGCAACATACCGCGCAGAAGTATTTGCCGGGGCCGGAGGAAGGGGATACGGCGGCCGGATTGATATAGACGTACACGGGGTGACATCCGCCAACGTCTTCCGGCCGGGCTTTTTCGCTTCCTCCGAGTACAGGCGTCTTGTCGGGCCGGAAGAATTGTTCAGCGGAACTGTAACGATTCGGCGCGGAGAAAAAAAGTTCTCCGGTGAGTCGGTTATACAGGCGCTTGACTGGTTGCTGGTGGAAGCGAGCCATGGCCTGCACGTACAACGTTACAAGGGACTGGGGGAGATGAACCCGGAACAACTCTGGGACACGACCATGAATTCGGAGACGCGCAGCCTGTATCAGGTAAACATCGAAGATGCCGTTGCGGCCGACGAAGTGTTCACGACCCTGATGGGTGACCAGGTTGAGCCCAGGAGAGAATTCATCGAAACCCACGCCCTCACGGTCGAGAACCTCGACACCTGATGAGAATTCCGGGTTAGCCGGCAGGCGCGGCCTGCGCCGCGCACCAGACCTGCACGTGCGCAACACCGTTGCGTTTCAGCAAGAGCGCCAGCTCATTGGCGGTCGCGCCGCTGGTCAGGACATCGTCCACTATAGCGACCCTTTCATAACCTATTGATTTTAATAATATAAAAGCGCCCCTGACGTTTGTTGACCGCTGTTCGGGAGACAGGTTATATTGTTGCAAGGTGTTCTTTTGCCGGCGCACCAGGCGGTCGTCAACCGGCAGGGACAGGTTTTGCGCAAGCACGCCGGCGATTTCCCCGGCCTGGTTGAACCCCCTTGCGCGCAGCCGCGAGCCATGCAACGGCGTCGGCACAAGACAATCCGGCAATGCAACACCCTCATAGCCGATTCTTTCGATCAATGGCAGGCACAATGGACGAACCAGGTCCAGGCGCGCCTGGTATTTCAGCTTTTTTATCACCTGGTTAACCGGATAAGTATACATGCAGCCGGCAATACAGCCATCAAACGCAGGCGTGGGCACAAAACAGCGGCTGCAGACAGCCGCATCGCCCAACACAGTACCGCAGCCCTGGCAAACCCCCGGGGGGTGGGCCGGCAGATCGCCGAGGCAGGCCCGGCACAGCTGGTCCGCTAAAGCGCCGTCAACCGCGCCGCAAACGGCACACGGGAGAGGTATCAGCATCACGGCTTCGGTTTGAAACAGTTGTCAACCCAAAGGGAAGGCATCAGTTGACAACTATCGAGACAACGCTAACATATTGATCCATGCTTACCGATAAAACAATCCGGGAGAACGATCCCTTGCCTGCTCCGAGACATGACTGGAGCCGTGCAGAAATCATAGCACTTTACGGGCAGCCGCTGAATGATTTATTGCACCAGGCGCACACGGTCCACAGACGCTGTTTTGACCCCAATGAAATTCAGTTGAGCACCCTGCTTAATATCAAGAGCGGCGGCTGTCCGGAAGACTGTGCGTACTGCCCGCAAAGCGTGCGTTACAGGACCGGCGTGGAAAACGAAGTGCTGATGTCCCGGGAACAGGTGCTGGAAGAGGCCCGGCGCGCACAGGAATCGGGCGCGGGCCGGTTCTGCATGGGCGCCGCCTGGCGCAGTCCGAAAGACAAGGATATCGATCAGGTCGCCGACATGATAACCGGGGTCAAGCAGCTCGGGCTTGAAACCTGCGTCACCCTGGGCATGCTGAAGCCCGGGCAGCCGGAGCGCCTGAAACAGGCGGGACTGGATTACTACAACCACAACCTCGATACGTCGGAGAGCTTCTACGGCGCGATTATCAGCACCAGGACCTACCAGGACCGGCTTGACACCCTGCAGCGGGTACGCACCGCCGGCATCAATGTGTGCTGTGGCGGAATTATCGGTATGGGTGAGTCCGTTGATGATCGCGCATCCCTGTTGCAGACGCTGGCCTGTATGCCCCGGCACCCGGAGAGCGTACCGGTCAACACCCTGGTCCGGGTCGCGGGCACGCCGCTGGCGGAAGAGCAGGAAACGGACCCCATAGATCTGGTAAGAACCATCGCCGCTGCCCGCATCCTGATGCCGCATGCGCATGTGCGCCTGTCCGCAGGCCGTACCGAGATGAGTGATACGACCCAGGCGTTGTGTTTTTATGCGGGCGCGAATTCCATATTTTACGGAGAGAAACTCCTGACCACCGATAACCCGCAATTTTCCCGGGATCAAGACCTGTTCGAGCGACTGGGACTGAGTGCCAGCACGGATATTGCTTCCGGGGGTACGCCGTCCGTACAGACAAACTGATGCGTCACCCCGCGCCGGCCGATCCGTTCTCTCTAACAGGCAGGCTGGACAAAATCAAATCCGCCGGCCTGTTCCGGACCAGGCGCACCATCAGCTCCGCGCAAGGCGCCGTCATCCATGCCGGCGGCAGACGGTATGACAATTTTTCCAGCAACGACTACCTGGGTCTGGCTAACGACGCCAGGCTGGTTGGGGCAGTCCAGGACGCGGTAGCGACCTACGGAGTAGGCAGCGGCGCATCGCAGCTGATCTGTGGTCGAAGCAGCGCCCACGAACAACTGGAAGAGGCGCTGGCGGCACATACCGGCCGCTCACGGGCGGTGGTTTTTTCAAGTGGTTACCTGGCCAACCTTGCCGTGATAACCACCTTTGCAACGCGCCGCGAGGATGTCGTTGTGATGGACAGGGAAAACCATGCTTCCCTGGTCGACGGCGCATTGCTGGCGCGCGCAAGCCTGCGCCGCTACGGGCACCATGACATTGCCGGGCTGGAACGGTTGTGCACGGGCAAGCGGGCACTGGTGGCGACCGACGGCGTGTTCAGCATGGACGGCAGTATTGCCGCGTTGCCCGACATTGTCACGGTTTGTACAGGACACCAGGCCATGCTTGCGGTGGATGACGCCCATGGGTTTGGCGTACTGGGGGAGACCGGCGGCGGCGCGCTGCAGCATTTCTCCCTGGATCAATCCCGGGTTCCAATATTGATGGCCACCTTCGGCAAGGCGTGCGGCGCAATGGGGGCCTTCGTGGCCGGACCGGACGCGGTGGTGGAAGCCGTTATCCAGTCGGGCCGTTCCTATATTTATACCACTGCGATGCCGCCGTCCCTGGCCGTCGCGGCCCGGAGGTCGCTGGCCATAATCACCCGGGAAAGCTGGCGCAGGGAAAGACTGCGCGACCTGGTGGGCAGGTTTTGCCGGGGAGCGAAACAGCTTGACCTGCCGGTTCTGGCGTCGGGCACACCCATTCAGGGGTTTCTTGCCGGTAGCGCCGAGGCTGCCGTCAGGGGCAGCGATTATGCCCGTTCCCGCGGCATCTGGTTGAACGCAATCCGCCCCCCCACCGTGCCGAAAAACACCGAGCGCCTCAGGATAACCCTGACTGCCGGGCATAGCGATGAGCAGGTGGACAGGCTGCTCGACGCCCTGGCGCAACTGAAAAAGACGTTATGAACGCAAGCGCTGCGCCGCACCAGCGGGACAAAACCGGAATACGCCGTAATTTTGACGGTGTGGCCGACAGTTATGACCGCGTCGCCGTGCTGCAACAGGAAATCGGCGAACGCTTGCTGGAAAGACTGGAGCCGATGAGGTTGCAACCGGCGCTGATCCTCGACCTCGGATCGGGCACGGGCCGCCTGTGTGCGCGCTTGTCGGGCCTGTACCGGGCGGCGCGCATCGTGCAGCTGGACCTGGCCGCCAACATGTTGATAAAGTCCCGGGATAACAACAGGTTAACTGAACGGCAGCACCTCCTCTGTGCCGATGCGGAAAACCTGCCCCTGGCCGCCAACAGCGTGGATTTTGCATTTTCCAACCTCATGTTCCAATGGGTCTCAGACCTTGACAAGGCATTTGCCGGGGTTTACCGGGCGCTTGAGCCCGGCGGGCTGTTGCTGTTTTCCACCTTTGGGCCGGACTCTCTCATGGAGTTGCGAAACAGCTGGGCAGGCGTGGATGATTACGTGCACGTCAACACATTCACGGATATGCACGACGTGGGTGATGCGCTGGTGCGCGCGGGGTTTGCCGAACCGGTGCTGGAAACGGAGACGTTTACCCTGGTTTACGACGACGGCCTGGCCCTGATGCGCGAGCTGAAACTGCTCGGCGCAGGCAATGTCAACGCGGGCCGGCGCCGATCCGTGACCGGCAAAGGCAAACTGCAGGCGATGCTGGCGGAATACCGCAGCAGGTACGGTCAGGACGGGATGCCGGCCACATTCGAGGCCGTGTACGGTCATGCCTGGGTACCGGAGACGAAACAGGAGCGGGCGGATACGCCGGCGCCGGGGACATATCCGCTTACCTTCCGCGCGCACACGGCTACGTGACGCACTGGTTCACATGCACAACCTGTTCATAACCGGCACCGATACCGGAGTCGGCAAGACCTGGATAACGCTGGGGTTAATGACGAGGTGGCAGTCAGCCGGCCTGGCGGTAAACGGCATGAAACCGGTGGCCAGCGGCAGCGAATGGAAAGGCGGACAGCTGAGAAACGCCGACGCCGAGCAAATCATGAACCGGTGCAGCAGGCCACCCGCCTATCAACAGGTGAATCCCTACGCGTTCGAACAACCGATTGCTCCCCATATTGCCGCGCGTAATGAGCAGGTCAAGGTGGAACTCGACGTGCTGGCCGCGTCGTATAACTCCCTGGCCGATGGCGCGGACAAGGTCATCGTTGAGGGGGTCGGCGGCTGGCGGGTGCCGCTGGCTGACGGAATACAGACCGAAGACCTGGTGCGCCGCCTGGACCTGGCCGTTGTCCTGGTGGTGGGCTTGCGCCTGGGTTGTATCAACCATGCACTGCTTACGGCTGAATCCATTCTCGCCTCGAAACTGCCGTTCGCCGGATGGCTGGGCAACGCTATTTGCCGGGACTATGCGGAGCAGCAGGCAACGCTGGCGTACCTGTGCGGCGAAATTCCCGCGCCGTTCCTGGGCAATATTCCCTGGCTGGAGCAGCTTGAAGCGGACGCGATCGGCGCCGCGCTGGGGATCGAACGTCTGGACCTGGCGCGGCCGGCGCGGCGCCACGCTTGAATAATCCTGCAACTGTTATTATCCTTTTGCCACTGTAGCGAGAGTAAAATCCAAAATATCATGTCGCGCTGCGGCTAACGGGTTGACATTGACGGATATAAGTGCATGATCCATGAATTAAAAGCCGCGCCGGATCAACGGCGTACTTTTGTGATTGCGCCCAACCAGTCGATGTCGTGGAAGGAATTACTGCTGGCGTATTGTGCGATATCGGGGGTTTCCCTTGCAATTGCGGGTTACTTCTGGGTCCATGGACTGACCCTGGTATTGCCGTTCTCGGGGCTGGAGTTGCTGGCCCTGGGCGCGGCGCTCTACACAACCGCCTGGCGCGGCGGCGCGCGGGAGGTTATCACGATTACCGACGATTCCGTACACGTGGAGACGGGCCGGACCGGACCGGAGCAACGCCATGACTTCCAGAGGTACTGGACCAGGGTCGTGTTGCGGCGCCACTGGAATGCCTGGCACCCGAGCCGGTTGCTGTTGTGTTCCCGCGGCGTGGAAATCGAGGTTGGCCGGTTTCTCAACGAACAGGAACGCAGGGGACTGGCAGAGGTTTTACGATCTGCAATTAAACAGTATGCTTGATGGTACGGAGCATCAGATGATAACAATGACGCTGAGGAAAACAGCATGTCTGCTAGAAATTTGAAACTTTTTGCGGGGGCGGTTATTTCCCTGCTGTTATTGGCGATACAGCCGGCCTGGGCCGAGTACGGCCTGAACCTGCCGGAGGGTGTGACCCCGATCAGCCGTAACATATACGAGCTGCACATGACGATCTTCTATATCTGCTGCGTGATCGCGGCAGTGGTGTTCGGCGTCATGTTCTGGTCTATCTTCCACCACAGGAAATCACGGGGCGCCAAGGCTGCCCAGTTTCACCACAACACCACGGTGGAGATCATCTGGACGGCCATCCCCATGGTCATCCTCATACTCATGGCCATTCCCGCCACCAAGTCCCTGATCCTGATTGAATCCACCGGCGATTCAGACATTACCATCAAGATCACCGGCCACCAGTGGCGCTGGCAGTACGAGTATATAGAAGAAGATTTCAGTTTTTTCAGTTCGCTGGCCCCGGACAGCAACGAGGCCAGACAACTCAGGTCGGGAGTAGACCCCGCCACCATAGATAATTACCTGCTTGAAGTGGACAATCCCGTCGTCGTTCCAGTCGGGTATAAAATCCGTTTCATGACCACGGCCGCTGACGTCATCCACTCCTGGTGGGTGCCGGCCCTGGGCTGGAAGCGCGATTCCATCCCCGGGTTTATAAACGAATCCTGGGCCATCATCGAAGAGGAAGGCACTTACCGCGGGCAATGTGCGGAACTGTGCGGCCGCGACCATGCCTTCATGCCGATCGTCCTGAAAGCCGTCAGCGAAGATGAATACTATGATTGGGCGGGAAACATGATGGTGGCGGCCATGGATGCTGAGGCCGGCGCCGACCGCGAGTGGGGTATGGATGAGTTACTGGAGCGCGGCGAGCAGGTGTACAGTACGTTTTGCGTCGCCTGTCACCAGGTCAACGGGATGGGTATCCCGGGCGCATTCAAACCCCTGGTCGGCAGTCCCGTCACCACGGGGCCGGTGGAAGCACATATCGACACGGTAATGAACGGGGTGCCGGGCACGGCAATGGCGCCGTTCGGCATGCAACTGAATGATGTGGATGTCGCTGCGGTCATCACCTACGAGCGCAACTCCTGGGGCAATGAAATGGGAGATGCGGTCCAGCCGTCAACGATTGCGGCCAAACGCTGAGGCGGCGCGAACCGAGAACAGAGAGTAAACGAGGGTAACAGTATGAGCTACGGAACAACGCATGAACGTCACCACGATGATCACGATCACAAGCCGACCGGCCTGGGCCGCTGGCTTTTTTCAACCAACCATAAGGACATCGGCACCATGTACCTGGTATTTGCCCTGATCATGTTCTTTGTGGGCGGCGCCATGGCCATGGTGATACGCGCGGAGCTGTTCCAGCCGGGCCTGCAATACGTGGACCCGCAGTTTTTCAACGCCATGACGACCATGCACGCCCTGGTCATGATATTCGGCGTGATCATGCCGGCCGGGGTGGGGCTGGCCAACTGGATGGTGCCCATGATGATCGGCGCGCCGGACATGGCCTTGCCGCGCATGAACAACATGAGCTTCTGGATCCTGCCGTTTGCCTTTATCATGTTGCTGTCGACTTTCTTCATGGAAGGCGGCGCGCCGGCGGGCGGCTGGACCATGTACCCGCCCCTTATCACACAGCTAGGCGACGGTTTCCCGTTCCTGATTTTTACCGTACATTTCCTCGGCGTCTCTTCCATCATGGGCGCGATTAATATCATCGCTACCGTATTCAACATGCGCGCCCCGGGCATGGGTTTTATGCAGTTGCCGCTGTTCGTGTGGACCTGGATTGTCACCGCGTTCCTGCTCATCGCGTCCATGCCGGTACTGGCCGGCGCGGTGACCATGTTGTTGACGGACAAGTATTTCGGTACCAGTTTTTTCGTTGCGGCCGGCGGCGGCGACCCGGTTATGTTCCAGCATATTTTCTGGTTCTTCGGTCATCCGGAAGTGTATATCCTGATCCTGCCGGCGTTCGGCATCGTTTCGCAGATCATCCCGACGTTTTCCCGCAAACCCCTGTTCGGTTATGAATCCATGGTGTATGCCACCGCGGCTATCGCCTTCCTGTCGTTTTTCGTGTGGGCGCACCACATGTTCACGGTGGGCATGCCGCTGGCCGGCGAGTTATTCTTCATGTACGCGACCATGTCTATCGCCGTGCCTACCGGGGTCAAGGTATTCAACTGGATTGCCACCATGTGGCGCGGGTCAATGACGTTCGAAACCCCGATGCTGTTCGCGCTGGCGTTCGTGATCCTGTTCTCGATAGGCGGGTTTTCCGGGCTGATGCTGGGAATTACTCCCGCCGACTTCCAGTACCACGACACCTATTTTGTGGTTGCCCATTTTCATTACGTGCTGGTCACCGGCGCCATCTTTGCCCTGATGGCGGGCGCGTATTTCTGGCTTCCCAAGTGGACCGGCCACATGTATGACGAGAAACTGGGGCAGCTCCATTTCTGGCTCTCCACCATCTCGGTCAACGTGCTGTTTTTCCCGCAGCATTTCGTGGGGCTGGCCGGCATGCCGCGCCGCATCCCGGATTACGCGGTCCAGTTTACCGAATGGAACATGATTTCCAGCATCGGCGGGTTTGCTTTCGGTCTCAGCCAGTTGTTGTTCGTCTGGGTTGTCATCAAGTGCATACGCGAGGGCAAGGCCGCCAGCGAGCAAGTATGGGAAGGCGCGCGCGGGCTGGAGTGGACCCTGCCCTCACCGCCGCCGTTCCACACGTTTACCGTCCCGCCGAAAGTGGATGCGGCGACCGCCCATTCATAGCGCACGCGTGTGGACAGGGAACCGGAAACAGATGAACGCGAGTTTATCGCCCGCCGCCGCAAGGCCAATATCCGCCTGGCCATATGCCTGGCGCTGGCTGCGGTCGCGGTGTATTTCGGCTTCATACTGAGCTATCTATAGCCTGATGACAGACAAAAACGTAAACAGGACCGTGTACAAGCTGCTGCTGGTGACGGCGGGCATGTTCGCCTTCGGCTATGCGCTGGTGCCGCTCTACCGGGTTTACTGCGACCTGACCGGGCGCGGCAGCACCACCGCCGTGAGCGAGAGCGCCATCAGGGCGGGGGACGTTGATGACGAACGGCTGGTGACGGTCGTTTTCGATACCAATACGCGGGACATTCCCTGGACCTTCAAGGCGGAACAGCACAAGACCAGGATTCGCCCCGGTAAGTTGTCCGAGGCCGTGTTCCTGGTTGAAAACCGCTCCGGCAGGACCGTAACGGGGCGTGCGATCCCCAGCGTGTCGCCGGTACAGGCGGGCATCTATGTCAGCAAGATGGATTGTTTCTGCTTTTCCGAACAGGTCCTGGCCCCCGGTGAGACCAGGGAGATGCCGGTGCGGTTCATTGTCGATACCGATCTGCCGGAACGGTTTTCCTCGCTGACGCTGTCATATACCTTTTTTGACGTCGGGGACAACGCGGCAGGCGCCCCGAAGCAGACGCAAAAAGCCAACTCCTGATAACGAACAATGGTGAAATAATTTCGAGGAATACTCATGTCAAATTCGCAAGACACGTATTTTATCCCTGAGCCGAGCAGGTGGCCGGTATTGTTTTCCCTGGCCCTGTTTCTTGCCTTTTGCGGCACGGCATTCATGTTTAACCAGTACCTTGCCACCGGCGCGATGCCCGGCTTCGGTTCGCACCTGTTGCTGTTGGGATTTGTCGGTGTTTTCGTCATGTTTTTCGTCTGGTTCAGGGACGTGATAGATGAAAGCATCAGCGGGGCATACAACAACCAGGTGGATATCAGTTTCCGCTGGGGCATGGCCTGGTTCATATTTTCCGAAGTAATGTTCTTCGCCGCGTTCTTCGGCGCCCTGTTCTATGCCCGCGTCTACTCCGTGCCCTGGCTCGGCGGCGAAGGCGCCGGCGCGGCCACCAACGAATTTCTCTGGCCGTCTTTTGACAACATCTGGCCGCTGCTGGTGACCCCGGACATGACGGTAGAGGGGCTGTCCAGTAAATTCACGGAAATCAGGGACATCATTCCCGCGTTCGGCATCCCCGCCCTCAATACCGTGATCCTGCTTTCCAGCGGCGCGACCGTTACCTTTGCCCACTGGGCGCTGAAGAAAAACCAGCGTTCCGGGTTGTGCTGGTGGCTGTTTGCCACCGTGTTCCTGGGGTTCCTGTTCGTGGGATTACAGGCCGCCGAGTACGTCCACGCCTACAATGACCTGGGGCTGACCCTGAACTCCGGCATATACGGCTCGACGTTTTTCATGCTGACCGGCTTCCATGGATTTCACGTGACCATGGGCGCTACCATGTTGACCGTTATCCTGTTGCGCTCCATCAAGGGGCATTTCACCAAGGAAAATCACTTCGCGTTCGAGGCGGTTGCCTGGTACTGGCATTTTGTCGACGTGGTCTGGCTGGGCCTGTTCATTTTCGTGTACTGGTTGTAACGCCTGGACCCGGGCACAGGTACGGCCGCGGCCGGGCCGGGCGCGCCGGCGAGCAGTCATCGAAGTTCAGGGTAATGTTCCGGAAGGGGCCGTCGGATTTATGCCGTGGGGCGTGATCAGCCCGGCCGAGAAACCGATGAACAGGAGGATAAACAGGGCGATGGACAAAACGATCCTGAGCGTAAGTGATTTTACCGTTCGGTCACTTTTCCCCTTGTCCCGGATCAGGAAAATCAGGCCTGACGCCAGTGAGATCAGGATGATTACCAGGAGTATGACGACAACTATTTTAAATATCGCCGGGCCGCTCATGTTCGTGTGTTCGTGGTTGACCGAAGCCAGTATATCCTGTTTTCACGGCTTGCGGTCATCGATTTCCCCGCCTGACTGATGCTTCGTCAATTCAAGCCCGGACTGTGGCCCACCCTGGCGACCATCGCGTTGCTGGCGCTGCTCACCAGGCTGGGTTTCTGGCAACTGCAGCGCGCAGATGAAAAACAGGAATTACAGCAGCGTTACCAGGCACAGGTGGATGCGGATCCCGTAGACCTGGGACAGGTTCCCGGTCTGCGCGGCCAGGCGCAGCAGATGCACTGGAGGCGATGCCGGCTGGCAGGGACCTATGACCCCCGGACGACCTACCTGCTGGACAACCAGGTAATGCGCGGGGTCGTCGGCTACCAGGTGTTCACCCGCTTTGTCCTTGCAGACGGCGCTTCCGTGCTGGTGGACCGCGGCTGGATTGCGGCGCCCGGGACCAGGGACGAGGCGCCGCGGATAAACACGAGCAGCGAACCCGCGGCCCTGACAGGCGTGGCAAAACCCGAACCGGTCACCGGGATAAAGCTGGCGGAAGACATTGCCGAAAACCTGGGGGACAACCTGAAGCGGGTCCAGCGCATCGACCTGGCGCAAATCGCCGCGCACAACGGATGGTCCCTGCTGCCCTACATAGTGCGCCTGGATGCGGATGCTGCGGGCGTGCTGACCTGGAACGGCTCAGAGCCCGGCTTCCGCAGGGAGCGGCACCTGGGCTACGCCTTTCAGTGGTTTGCCCTGGCAGCCACATTGCTGGTAATTTACCTGGTGGTGAACCTGAGGAAACGAACGGGACCGGGGAACGACTGAAACGCAATGACAAGAAAACAGGCAATGTTGATCCTGTTGCTGGCGGCGTTTGCGCTGCCGCCGCTGTTGTCCTGGGTCCTGTACAATTTCACGGACCTGGGCAGAGGGACGGGCGCGGGCGCGCACGGCACGCTGGTTGCCCCGCCCAGACCCGTACCCGACTGGCCGCTGGTGAACCCGGCGGATAACGCCGAAACGGACCGGCGCCTGCACGGCATGTGGACACTGGTATACCTGCTCGACGGCAAGTGCGGCGAAGCCTGTCTGGGGAACCTGTACAGGATGCGCCAGTTGCGGCTGGCCACCGGCAAGTACGCCCAGCGTGTGCAGCGGGCCGTGCTGGTTGTCAACAACGACCGCAGTGCGCTGACGCAGGAACAGTTGACCGATTACCCCGGCCAGCTCGTTGTGTACCCTGAGGGAATTGACAGCGGCAGCCTGCTGTCCCTGTTCAGCCTCGCGCCGGACGACCTCCCGCTCGCCGAGGGCAGGTTGTACCTGGTTGATCCGCTGGGCAACCTGATGATGACCTATTCCGCCGCGGCGCCGCCGGGCGGGATCATCAAGGATCTGACCCGGCTGCTCAAATATTCCCGCATCGGATGAGAACGGGCTTTCTTACGCTTACTATTACCTGTTTCCTGCTGGCGTTTTGCGTGGTGATCCTGGGCGCATACGTGCGCCTGTCCGACGCTGGCCTGGGTTGCCCCGATTGGCCCGGCTGTTACGGCAGGATGGTGGTTACCGAAGAACTGCAGGCGGCGGCAACGCAGCAGGAGTATCAATCCCGGCCGTTTAACAGAGACAAGGCAGTCAAGGAAATGGCGCACCGCTATGCCGCCGGGGCGCTGGGCATGCTGGTTCTGCTGTTGGCCCTGTTGTCCTGGCGCCGGGGACACGGCGACAGGGTCCCCTGCAGTATTCTCCTTTGCCTGGTTGCGCTGCAGGCCCTGCTCGGCATGTGGACGGTCACCGAACTGCTCAAGCCCCTTATCGTCGTGGCCCACCTGCTGGGAGGCATGATGATACTGGGCCTGCTCTACTGGATCATACTCAGGAATACACCGCGTAACAGCCCGGGGCCGGGTGTTGCGCCCGGTGTGGACAAGCTGGCGCTGGCAGGACTGGTCGTGCTCGCCGCGCAGATGTTCTCGGGCGGCTGGACCAGCGCCAATTATGCCGCGCTGGCATGTCCGGAGTTTCCTGCCTGCCGGGATGGGTCGTGGTGGCCGGACACGGATTTCAGGGAGGGATTTACCGTCTGGCGTGACGGCCGTCTTGATTACGAAGGGGGGATACTCGATGCGCCGGCGCGCACGGCGATACACCTTGCCCACCGGGTGGGCGCGGCGCTGACGTTCCTGGTGCTGTTGTACGTGGCGCTGCGCGCGTTTGGCCGGGGCGGACGGGTCCTGCGCCTGCACGCGGCGATCCTGTTATGTCTCCTGTGCCTGCAGGCGTCCCTGGGTATCGCCAATGTAATGCTGCGTCTGCCCCTGCCCGTTGCAGTGGCGCATAATTCCGTTGCCGCGCTGCTGATGCTGTCGTTGCTGACCCTGTACCGGTATGCCCGGGTCGAGCAGGCGAAGCTGTTATTCCACGGATTTCGCGAATAAAGAATATGGCTGCGGCGATTTCCACCTGGCGCGACTATGTCGCATTGTGCAAACCGAAGATTGTCTGCCTGATCGTATTTACCGCGCTGGTCGGTATGTTGATGGCGACCCCCGGCCCGGTGGCGCTTTCCCTGCTTGTTCCGGCAACGCTGGGAATTGGCCTCGCCGCGGCGTCCGCCGCGGCTGTCAACCACGTTGTTGACCGAAAAGTAGACGCGCTGATGGCGCGCACGCATAAACGGCCGTTACCGAAGGGCGACCTGTCCGCGCGTAACGCCATCTGTTTTGCGGCAGTTCTCTGTGTCATTGCCATGGCTATCCTTGTTCTCCGGGTGAATATGTTGACGGCGCTCCTGACATTTATCTCGCTGATCGGCTATGGCGTGATCTACTCCATGTTCCTGAAACGCGCCACACCACAGAATATCGTTATCGGCGGGGCCGCGGGCGCCGCGCCCCCGGTACTTGGCTGGACCGCCGTGAGCGGCAGCCTGGAACCCCATGCGCTGCTGCTGTTCCTGATCATATTTGCCTGGACGCCGCCCCATTTCTGGGCGCTGGCCATTGCCAGGCGCAAGGACTACGAGAATGCGGCGATCCCCATGCTGCCGGTAACCCATGGGCTGGAGTTCACCCGGCTGCACATCCTGTTATACACGCTGCTGTTGTTTATTGTCACGCTGTTGCCGTACCTGACAGGGATGAGCGGCATCACTTACCTGAGCGGCGCGCTGGCGCTGGGTGGCGGGTTTCTCTATTTTACCGTCAAACTGATGAGGCGGCCGGAAGAGGCAACGGCCATGAGCACCTTCAGCTATTCCATATGGTATTTAATGGGGCTCTTTGCCGTCCTGCTGGTAGACCATTACATTCCCGCGCTGGCGCAGCTGGTGCTGTAATCAACCCGGGAAGGGGGAAACAGGAAGAGGGAACAGAAAGGGGACAGAATTGAATTCTGTCCCCGGCTAGATCGGTTAATCGGCAAAAGCCAGGCGCATTTTTTCCATTGCATTCGACTCAAGCTGGCGGATGCGCTCTGCGGAGACGCCGTATTCCGCCGCCAGGGTGTGCAAGGTGGTCTTCTCCTCGTTTAACCAGCGATGCCTGATGATTTCCCGGCTGCGCTCATCCAGAGACTGTAAAGCCGTAGTCAGTTTTTGCCGGTTGAGGGTATCGACCTGGTCCGTTGCCAGCTGTTCCTCCGGGGAGACGCGCCCGTCTTCCAGGTAACCGGCCGGCCTGAAATTATCGGTTTCAGGATCGTCGCCAACGGGGCCGTCGTAAGATGCGTCGAAGGCGCCCAGGCGTTTTTCCATTTCAATCACGTCGGCGGCGCTGACCCCCAGGTCGCGGGCAACGGCGTTCACCTCGTCCTGGTTCATCCAGCCCAGGCGTTTTTTGCTTGAGCGCAGGTTAAAGAACAGTTTGCGCTGGGCCTTGGTGGTCGCCACTTTGACAATGCGCCAGTTGCGCAGGATGAATTCGTGCATTTCCGCACGTATCCAGTGAACCGCAAAGGAAACCAGGCGCACGCCCAGTTCCGGGTTAAAACGCTTCACTGCCTTCATCAGGCCGATGTTCCCCTCCTGGATCAGGTCTGACTGGGACAGGCCGTAACCGCGGTAGCCGCGCGCGACCCTGACCACGAAACGCAGGTGGGACATGACCAGTTGCCGTGCTGCCTCGAGATCATGACCGTCTCGCAGGCGGCGGGCCAGGGCCTGTTCTTCCTCTGCGCTGATCATGGGGATCTCGTTTACCGCATGGACATACGCTTCGATAGAACCGATCGGGAACGCCGGTTGCAGGGCCATAATGTTGTTCATAACGGTACCTCCACAAAAATCATGGCACTATTTTAGCACTCTTCTTATCAGAGTGCTAACAGTTTTTTACACTCCCGCGTGTGGTTGTGCAAAATACGGGTTATCGGCTATATGGGATCGATGGCGCGCAGGTGGCGTTTTACCGACAGCCAGGAACCGGCCAGACCCAGTCCGGCGCCGATCGATACCAGCCAAAGCGCCTCTGTTGCGTTCAGGGAAGCCGGCGTAAACGGACTGCCGTATAACTCCGACAGGCGGATGACCGGTCCCTGCAACAACACCATGGATACCTCAAGCATGAGCCAGGCAAGCAGGCTGCCGGCAGCGCCGTGCAGCATCCCCGAGTAAAGAAAAGGCCGGGTAATGAACGCATCGGTGGCGCCGAACAACTTGTGTATTTCAATTTCCTGACGGCGGTTATAGACAGCCATGCGTATGGTGTTGCCCACGACCAGGACGACGGCGCAGGCGAACAGGGCTGCCACTATCAGCACCGCGCGCTGGAACACCTCGATAATCTGGTGCAGCCGCTGTGCCCACTGCCAGTCGAACTGGGCGGAATCCACCAGCGGCAGTGAGCGCAGCGTTTCGAGCAGCGCCGCGTTACCGGGCGCCACCAGGGTTTTGACCCCGGGCCGGACCACGAGCACATAGGGCAGCGGGTTTTGTCCCAGAGTATCAAGCGCCGCGGCAAACCCGGAGTTCTCCTTGTATTCGGCCAGGGCGCGCCCGGGGTCGATCACTTCAACCCCGTCAATGTCGGCGCGCTCCTGCAGCACCCCGCTCAGCTCAAGCGCGCGTTGCTCATCGACATCCGGGACCAGGAACAGGGATATGTGAGAGGCCGCATCCAGGTGTGAGGTGATGCGTTGCGCGTTTTCAAGCAGGGAATAAAATCCGGCCGGCAGCGCCAGGGAGATGCCGATCACGGAGATGCTGAACAACGAGTTTCCCGGGTATTTGTATAACTGACCCAGGCTGAGAAACAGCGCGCGCAGGTGTTGCAGAGCCCATTGGCTGGCGTGTCTGCCCGGCGAATGCCCCGGTCTGTTCCTGTCGGACTGCTTTTTCATCCCCCCTCACTATGCCGTGCCGGGCAGCAGACAGCCGTCCTGCAGGGCAATGGTTTTTTTGTTCATCTTCCCGATCGTGGCAAGATCATGGGTTGCAATCAGTACGGTGACGCCGACCTGGTTGAACAACTCGAACAACTTCATGGTTTCCCAGGACAGCGCCGGGTCCAGGTTGCCCGTGGGTTCATCACCCAGCAGCAGGGCCGGCCGGTGAACCACGGCCCGGGCGATACCGACGCGTTGCTGTTCTCCCGTGGCCAGCGCGCTGGGCAGGGCCTTTTCCTTCGACAGCAGGCCCACCTTTTCCAAGACGGCATGGGTGCGTTTTCTTATGTCCTGGTAGCGGTACCCGGCAATGGTCAGCGGCAGGGCCACGTTGTCGAACACGGTGCGGTCGTTCAGTAACCGGTGTTCCTGGAACATGAAGCCGATATTGCGCCGGAACAGCGGGATGCGCCTGCCCGAGAGCCGCGCCAGGTTCTGGCCGTTGACGACGATCTGGCCGCGGGAATGCCGCTCCGCCAGCGCGACCAGGCGCAACAAGGTCGTTTTCCCGGCGCCGGAATGGCCGGTCAGGTAAACCATCTCACCCTGCTCCACCTGCAGGTTGATGTTTTTCAGGACATCCCTGCCGCCGGGGTAGTGCATGAATACGTCGCTGAAACTGATCACGGGCGCAGGTCCAGCAGGGCTTGTACGAACTGTTCGGCATCGAAAGGCTGAAGATCGTCGATGCCCTCACCGATGCCGATATAGCGGATGGGCAATGCAAGCTGTTGTGCCAGCGCAAAAGCCATCCCCCCTTTTGCCGTGCCGTCGAGTTTGGTCAGCGCCACCCCGGTTACGCTGACAAGCTGCTGAAACCGCCGGGCCTGTACCAGCGCGTTCATGCCGGTGCCGGCGTCGATAACCAGCAGGGTCTCGACGACTATCCCGGCATCAAACTTGTGGATGGTGCGGTGTATTTTTTTCAGCTCCTCCATCAGGTTGTCCTTGTTATGCAAGCGACCGGCGGTGTCGGCCATGACGATATCCGTTCCCCGGGCGACGGCTGCCTGCAAGGCATTGTATAACACTGCGGCGGAATCCGCTCCCGGTTGCAGGCTGATCACCGGTGCGCCGACCCGTTCCCCCCAGTGCTGAATCTGTTCAATGGCGGCGGCCCTGAACGTATCGCCGGCTGCCAGCAACACCGACAGGCCATCCTGTTGCAGGAGATGGGCCAGTTTTCCAATGGTTGTCGTTTTCCCCACGCCGTTGACGCCGACAACGAGGATAACGAACGGTTTTTTTCCGGGTATCGCCAGGGGTTGTTCAGAGTGCCTGAGGACGGATACCATGCTTTCGCACAGCGCGGCCGTTAAATCCGGCTGCCCGGTTGCGCGCTGCTTCAGGGTCTGCTCAAGACCGGCCAGGATGTCGGCGCTGGTTTCGACGCCGATGTCCGCGCCCAGCAACTGCATTTCAAGGTCCTCGAGCAGCGTTTTATCAAGGGCCGGTTTGCCCTTTATCAGGCCGGGTTTCCCGCTCAGTAAACGGGCGCGGGTTTTCTCGAGGCCTTTTGCCAGGCGACGAAAAAATGTCTTCCCCGGAGTGCGTCCGGTGGCTTCACTCATGGTAGTTCAGGCTCAGCAGGGCGGGGCCGTAATTCTGTTAAGGGAACGGTTCACGGAACGGGCATCCGGCGCCATGGCTGGTTAATCGCTTCGCCTGTTGCCGGTATCTCGTATATCTGACAGAGGCAAGGTAACATGGTAATGTGATGTTTCTGCAGTGATGGTCTTCATGCGGGCGAAATGATAGCACATGAAGGCCTGCCGCCGTGATCGCGATGGAACAGAAACCAATGAAGAATAAAACAGTCTAACGATGCTATTAGCTGGTTATATGGTGTGGATGCAATGATGAGATACGCGGTATATGTTTTTTACCTGGTTGCAGCGCTGGCGGCTGCCCCGTCAACCCATTCCCAGGTACATGAATTCAACCTTGAAAACGGCCTGAAGCTGCTGGTAAAAGAAGACCGCCGGGCGCCGGTGGTGGTGTCCCAGATCTGGTACCGGATCGGGTCAAGCTACGAGCATGACGGCATCACCGGGATCTCCCACGCGCTGGAGCACATGATGTTTCAGGGAACGGAAAAATACCCCGACGGGGAGTTCTCCAGGATCATCGCGGAAAACGGCGGCAACGAAAACGCCTTTACCGGAAAGGATTACACCGCGTACTTCCAGATGCTGGAAAAATCCCGGCTTGAAGTCAGCCTCGAACTGGAAGCCGACCGGATGCGCAACCTGTTGCTGTCGGAGGAAGAATTCAGGAAGGAAATCGAGGTGGTGAAGGAGGAGCGGCGCCTGCGCACGGAAGATAACCCGGTTGCATACCTGTATGAGACCGCATTGGCCACGGCGTTCCAGACCGCGCCCTACCGCCACCCGATAATAGGCTGGATGGCGGACCTGGACGCCATGCAGATTGGCGACCTGAAAACATGGTATGACCGCTGGTATGCGCCGAATAACGCCACGCTGGTGGTGGCGGGCGACGTCGAACCTGACCTTGTCCACCGCTTGACGCAGAAACATTTCGGACCGCTTGAGGCCAGCATGGTGCCGGCGCCGCGCACCCTGCCGGAAGTTACCCAGCAGGGCATGAAACGCGTCACGGTAAAGCGCCCCGCGGAATTGCCGCACCTGCTCATGGCGTATAAAACACCGGTATTGAGGGACCAGGCCGCAGCGCCCGCATCCTGGGAGCCGTATGCGCTGGAAGTCCTGGCCGGCGTGCTGGACGGCGGTAACAGCGCCAGGCTGGCGACCCACCTGGTGCGGGGCGAGGAGGTGGCGGCCAGTATCGGCGTTTCCTACGACCTGGCCGGCAGGCTGGACGGCCTGTTTATCATCCAGGCGGCGCCTGCGCGGGGCCGGACTGTCGGCGAGGTGGAACAGGCCGTCAGGGAACAACTGGATAACATCGTTAGCGGGGAAATCAGCGAGCAGGAACTGGCGCGGGTGAAAGCGCAGGTCGTGTCGAGTGACGTCTATGAACGGGACTCGTTGTTTTACCAGGCCATGATACTGGGCATCTTTGAAACGACGGGGTTGCCCTGGCGCCTGGCGGATGAGTACGTGGCGCGCATCCAGGCAATCAGCGCCGGGCAGGTAAAACAGGTCGCAGACAAGTATTTGCGCGATGACGGGTTGACGGTTGCCGTGCTTGAACCACAGTCCAGGCAGGCCCCGGGCACTGTGCGGCGGCCGGCAGGCGGGGATCAGCATGCGGGTGGATAACGGGGTGACGGCGCGCAACGCGGCAGGTGCCCGCCTGCAGGGGCGCAGCCTCATACCGGCAGTTGCGGCGATACTGTTGCTGCTCGGCGCGCAGGCCGCCCGCCCGGCCCCGACACTGGAACACTGGCAGACCGCGGCGGGCAGCCAGGTCTTTTTTGTGGAATCCCATGAATTGCCGATGGTCGATGTGCGCCTGCTGTTCGATGCAGGCACGGTACGGGAGCCTGCCGGCAGGAACGGGCTGGCGGTCCTGACAAACAGCTTGCTGGATGAGGGCGCCGGCGAGATGGACGCCACCGCCATCAGCTTTGAATTCGAGCGTCTGGGCGCGCAATACGGGGCGGCGTCGGGCTATGATTATGCCTCCGTAAGCGTGCGCTCATTATCAGACCCGGCATTGCTGGAGCCGGCCTTGCAGAATTTGCGCAGGGTTGTCGCAGAGCCGGCATTCCCCGGGAAAGCGGTTGAGAGACAGAAACAGCGCCTGCTGGTGGCTATCGAGCGCAAACGGCAGTCGCCGGGCGAGATAGCCCGCGACGCGTACCACGCGGCAATATACGGAGACCATCCCTACGCGTTGCCTAACGACGGCACCCTGGACAGCGTCATGTCCGTGCAGCGCCGTGATATCGTCAATTTCCACCGTGACAGGTACGGGGCGCGCAATGCGCGGCTGGTGATCGTCGGAGACCTGGACCGGGAGCAGGCTGAGGCACTGGCCGGGGAGTTGACCGCGGGGTTGCCCCGGGGCCGGGCGCCGGAACCGTTTCCGGCGTTAACGCCGGTGGAACAAGGGGGCGAGATCCGTGTCGAGCACCCTTCGTCGCAGGTACACATCCTGCTCGGCCAGCCCGGCATCAGGCGCGGCGACCCGGATTATTTCCCGCTGTACGTGGGTAACCACATCCTGGGCGGCGGCGGGTTTGTCTCGCGGTTGTACGAGGAAGTGCGGGAAAAGCGCGGGCTGTCGTACGGCGCGTACAGTTATTTTTCACCACGGCGCGGACCCGGACCGTTCACGGCGAGTTTGCAGACCCGCGGCGACCAACAGGAACAGGCGTTACAGGTGATGCGGGATACGATCCGCGACTTTATAGACCGGGGACCCACGCAGGCGGAACTGGAGGCGGCGCAAAACAACATCAGCGGCGGCTTTCCCCTGCGCCTGGACAGCAACGGCAAGATTCTCGGTTACATTGCCATGATAGGGTTTTACGACCTGCCGCGGGACTACCTGGATACGTTTGTCGATAAGGTGAATGCAGTGACGATCGAACAGATCAGGGACGCATTCAAACGGCGCCTGCAGCCGGAACGGTTCGTAACCGTCATGGTGGGGCCGAACCCGCCCGCCGCCCGGGAGGCGGACTGAAGCCGTACCCTGCCCGGGAGACGGCAGGACAAGCAGCGATCAGGAATGCGGGGCGCAGGAAAAGTCAGGATCATCGGCGGGGAGTGGCGCGGCCGGAGGCTGGCGGTAGCCGGCCATCCCGGCCTGCGTCCGACCCCGGACCGGATCCGGGAAACGTTATTCAACTGGCTGGCGGAGATTGTACCCGGGTCCCGTTGCCTGGACCTGTTTGCAGGAACCGGGGCACTGGGTTTCGAAGCCCTGTCCCGCGGCGCCCGGTGCGCGGTGCTGGTGGAAAAAAATAAACAACTGGCGCGGAAACTGGAACAAACCCGGACTGCCCTGAACGCACGGGATGCGGAAGTCGTCAACGCGGACGCCGTCACCTGGCTGGCAAACAGCCATGAACCGTTCGATGTCGTCTTTCTCGACCCGCCGTTTCACCAGGATTTCGTGAAAACTACTTGTGCCCTGCTGACAAACAGGGGACACTTGGCGCCTGCTGCCTGCGTCTATACGGAAACCGAACCGGGAGTCCCGTCCCGGCTTCCGGGATTGACGGCGCTGAAACAGGCCCGCGCGGGCCAGGTTGAATACAGACTGTATCAATACGAGGTTCCTTGAATGAACACAACGGCAATATATCCGGGCACGTTTGATCCGATCACCAATGGCCACACCGACATTGTCGAACGGGCTGCGCGCATGTTCGACCGGGTCATTGTCGCGATCGCAGGGAGCACGGGTAAATCCACCACGTTTACCACCGAGGAGCGTGTTGCCCTGGCCCGGGAAGCCCTGGCGGGCATCAGCAACGTGGAGGTCGCGAGCTTCAGCGGTCTCATGACGGTATATGCCAAGCAGCGCGGGGCAAGGGTTATCGTACGCGGGTTACGGGCCGTATCCGACTTCGAGTACGAGTTCCAGATGGCGAGCATGAACCGCCAGTTGTACGAAGAGGCGGAAACGGTATTTTTAACACCTGCCGAACACCTCAGCTACATCTCGTCCAGCCTGGTGCGGGAAATCGCCGTACTGGGCGGTGACATAACCCGGTTTGTCCATGGTGCAGTCAGCGAAGCGCTGTACGCAAAGCGGGAAACCTGAACAGCCCGCAACAGGCCGGAGTCGGACAACGACTTTATCGAAAACCTCTCAACCGCAGCATAGCCCTATGATGTCCATAACAAAAAAAATACTCATCCTGACAGCCTGTATCGTTGTTACCGTTTCACCCGGGTTCGCCGCCGGGCCGCCGGCCCATGCCGTTGCCAGCGCACACCCCCTGGCGACCGCGGCAGGGGTTGAAATCCTGCAGCAAGGAGGAAATGCCTTTGACGCGGCCATCGCGGTCAGCGCCGCGCTGGGAGTGGTTGAACCGTACAGCTCAGGTTTCGGCGGCGGCGGGTTCTGGCTGGTGCACCGGGCCGGCGACGGCAAACAGGTCATGATCGACGCCAGGGAAACCGCTCCGGGACTGGCGCACGCACGGATGTACCGGGATGCGCAGGACAACGTGATCAAGGACGCCTCGTTGAAAGGACCCCTGGCGGCCGGGATCCCGGGGCTGCCGGCAGGACTGGTTCACCTCGCCGAACACTATGGCCGCCTGCCGCTGGGCCAATCCCTGGCGCCGGCAAAACGCTACGCCGAACAGGGTTTCGAGGTAAGTTCCCGTTACCACCAGCTGGCCGGTTTCGTAGCCGGGTCGTTGCGGCAGAATCCGGCCGCGGCAGAGATATTCCTGCAGGACGGCAGACCGCCGCGCATAGGTTACCTGGTCCGGCAGCAGGAACTGGCCGCGACCATAGACGCCATTGCTAAGCAAGGACGGGACGGGTTCTACCGCGGACCGGTTGCCGAGACCATGGTGCGGGAGTCGCGCAAATACGGGGGCGTGTGGAGTCTCAAGGACCTGGAGGCTTACCGGGTAGTCGAACGGGAGCCGATCGTCACCCACTACCGCGGCGCGAAAATAGTTTCCGCGCCGCCGCCGTCATCGGGCGGCATCGTCATGGCGCAGGCGCTGCAGATACTGGAGACATTTGACCTGGACGGCATGAGCAACGTACAGCGCAAACACCATATTATCGAAGCCATGCGGCGCGCCTTCCGCGACCGCGCGGTATTCCTGGGAGACCCGGATTTCGTGGATGTTCCGGTGGCGCGCCTGCTGGACAGGTCTTACCTGGAGGGACTGGCGCTGACGGTTGACCCGTCGAAGGCGACGCCCAGCGACGTCATCGGCGGCGGCCCTGCCCTGCAGCAGACCGGCACGCAGACCACGCATTTTTCCGTCATGGACAGGGAAGGCAACCGCGTGGCGGGTACGCTGAGCGTCAATACCCTGTTCGGAGCGTGTTTTGTTGCGGCGGGCACGGGCGTGTTGTTCAACAACGAGATGGATGACTTTTCCATCAAGCCGTTCACCCCGAATGCCTACGGACTGATCGGCAATGAGGCCAACGCCATTGCACCGGGCAAACGGCCGTTGTCCAGCATGACGCCCACGTTCCTGGAGTTGCCGGACCGGGTCGGTATCGTGGGCACGCCGGGCGGCAGCCGAATCATCAGCATGGTGCTGCTGGCGGCGCTGGACTTTGTGGACGGCCGCTTACCCGAATCCTGGGTCGCCCTGCGCCGTTTCCACCACCAGTACGAACCGGATCAGGTGCAGTTTGAACTGCACGGGCTGACTGAATTTGAACAGCAACGCCTCGCCGGACTGGGCCATGAGTTGAGGGAGATTTCCCGCCGCTACGGCAATATGCAAGCCATTTTGTGGGACAAAACGGAAAACCGTGTCCACAGCGCCAGCGACCCCAGGGGCGAGGGTCTGGCCGTCGTCGTTCCTGCGGAAGCAGGAACCCAGTAAACCATCAGTCGCCTTTGGCGACACATTTCAACGCTGGCACTGCGGGCAGTAATAGGTTGAACGCTGGCCCTGGCGGATCTGCCGGATACCGGCCCGGCAGGTGTTGCAGGGTTCCCCGGCGCGATCATAAACGTCAAGTTCCAGCTTGAAGTAGCCGGGCGCGCCGTCTCCGCCGACAAAATCCCGTAACGTGGTCCCCCCTTTTGCCAGCGCCGCGTTCAGTACGTTCCTGACGGAACCGGTCAGTTCAGCGTAGCGCGCCGGGGAAATATTTCCCGCCTTGCGCAACGGGTGGATGCCGCTTTTGTACAAGGCCTCATTGGCATAGATATTACCCACGCCGACGACAGTACGGCTGTCCATGATGAACGTCTTGATGGATTGCGTCCTGCGCCGGGAACGCGCGTGTAAATACGCGCCGGTGAATGCCGGACCCAGAGGTTCCGGCCCCAGGTGGCGCAACAGGTGGTGTTCCAGCGGATCCCGGCTGGTCCAGTGGATGGAACCGAAACGCCGGGGGTCGCGGAAGCGCAGGCAGGTACCATCGCGGAATAAAATGTCAACATGGTCATGCTTGTCTGCCGGGACTGCCGGATCCAGGATACGGAGACTGCCGGACATGCCCAGGTGCAGGATGACGCAGCCGTGCTCAAGGTAAAAAATCAGGTATTTCGCGCGCCGGCCGACTTCTGTGATTTGCCGGCCGATGATCTCGTCTCCCAATGACGGCAGAACAGGCCAGCGCAGTTGGTGTTGCCGAATTACAATATCCCTGATCGGCTTGTTGACGATATGAGGGAAAATACCTCGCCGCGTCGTTTCAACCTCGGGTAATTCCGGCATTTCTATACAATATTTTCATGGTATCATCGGTCAAAACCGTTGCCGACGGGGGAGAGTATTCCCCCCCTTTGACAACCCTCGCGGCAGTTGTCAGACTGACCGGCAACGACGGCCTGTTGAGACCCGGTGGTGCGCACGGGGAACGCGCCGCCGGGGCGAAACCGGCACTGACGAAATCCTGGGTCTCGCCACGTTCTCGCGCGTGATGTCATTGCGATGCGTCATCTGCCCTCCCGGACCCTGCGCAAAAACGCGGTGCAACACGGGATGCCTAAGGCCTTGAGGCCGAATTCTGCCTCAATAATCTGAACGGGCTCCAACTGTAGCGGTCTATCGTGTGGATTTTTCACAAATTTCCCGAAAAACTCACAATGATGAATGTGTTTTCCCAACTCATTCAGTTTTACTCTTACTGGAAAAGATGATATAATAAGCGCCTTATTAGAAGATATGTGTGTGATTCTCTTAGTGTTGTGGTCAAAATGGGGGTATCAATATTATTGAGGTCAGGTTGGCGGAGGATCGGGTGACCACACTTTGGATAACACCGCCTGACATTCGTTCTTTTGCATCTGACAATTTCTTACAACCCTACTTAAAATCAAGGTAAATGGCAATGAGAATATCACAGAGATTAAGTTATTTTCTTTTGGCAGTTCTGCCCATATCACCGATAATGCTCCCGACCGCCCAGGCCCAGCAGTCGGAAGCCACGGTCATCGAGGAGATTGTCATTATCGGCAGCAGGCGCCAGGACGGGCGCTCCCAGGTCGATTCGCTGGTGCCGGTGGACGTGTTCGGCGGTGATGACCTGTCCAACATGGGCTCCACCGACATGGATGCCATGCTGTCCAACCTGGTCCCGTCCTACAAGGTTGACACGCAGGCCATCAACGACGCGGCCACCCTGGTGCGCCCGGCCACCCTGAGGGGGTTGCCGCCGGATTCCACCCTGGTGCTGGTGAACGGCAAACGCCGCCACAGGGCGTCCGTGATCACCTTCCTGGGCAACGGCGTGGCCGACGGCTCCCAGGGGCCTGACGTCTCCGTTATCCCCTCCATCGCGGTCAAGCGGGTGGAAGTTCTGCGTGACGGCGCCGCCGCCCAGTACGGTTCCGACGCCATCGCCGGCGTGATCAATTTTGAACTGAAGGATGACGCCGAGGGCGGCACCGTGGAGGCCCGCTGGGGACAGCACTACGAGGGTGACGGTGACGGTTACAACTTTGCCGGCAATGTCGGCCTGCCGCTGGCGGACAGCGGCTTTCTCAACCTCAGCATGGAATACAAGGAGGCCGACCCCACCAGCCGCGCGGTCCAGCGCTCGGACGCCCAGGCCCTTATAGACGCCGGCAACCCGTATATTGAAGATCCCAGTTATGACCACCTGTTTCATCCTACCGTGATGGTCTGGGGCGCGCCGGAGTTCGAGTATGAATACAAGTTCTTCGGCAACATGGGCATTGACCTCAGCGACAGCTTCGAGGCCTACGGCTACGGCAACTACGCCAAGCGCAAGGTGGAAGGTGGTTTCTACTTCCGTAACCCGCACACCCGCGGCGGCGTATTCGATGGCCCGGAAATCACAGTAGACGGGGTAACCTACGACACCGTCAAGGTAGCGGACATAGATGGTATCGGTGTCGGTGGCAGTTGTCCGGACATCCGTATCATCGACAACGTGGCCAGCCCCGAGGACATTGCCGCAGTCGAGGCGGACCCTAACTGCGAATCGTTCATCACCCGTTTTCCCGGCGGCTTCGTGCCCCGCTTCGGCGGCACCATGGAAGACTACAGCGCGGCCTTCGGGGTGCGTGGAGACCTGCCCGGTGACTGGCACGTGGACGTGAGCGGCGTGTACGGGCGCCACAAGGCGTCGTACTTCATGCGCCATACGATTAACCCGCAACTGTTGGCGAAGCCCGATATTACCGCGGCAAATATTCCTATCGAGTACGTGCCCGGGACTTACACGGAAACGGATTACTCCATCAACCTGGACGTGAGCAAGCTTCTCGACCTGCCCATGTTCCATGCGCCGGTGAACGTGGCTTTCGGTCTGGAACATCGCCAGGAGAAGTTCAAGGTAACCCCGGGCGGCGAGAACTCATGGTTCATTGATAATGACGATTTTATGCCGGGCCGAAGCACAATAGGTCTTGCTGCGCAGGGCTTCGGCATCGGCTCCAACGGCTTTACCGGGTTCAGCCCGCGCATTTCCGGAACGTGGTCGCGTAACAGCTACGCCGGCTATATCGACGTGGAGGCCGAGCTTACCGACCGCATCGTGATGGGCGCGGCGGGACGCTATGAGGACCACAAGGGCGTCGGCGAGACCTGGGATTTCAAGATCAGCGCCCGCGCTGACGTGACGGATGCGCTGGCCTTGCGCGGCGCGGTGAGCACCGGTTTCCGGGCGCCCACGGTGGGCCAGGCCAATGTACAGAATGTGACCACTGCCTTCACGCAGGGCATGCTGGCGGATGAGGCCACGTTGCCCCCCACGCACCCGGCTTCGGCCCTGGTGGGAGGCAAGGCGTTGACACCGGAGGAATCCACCAACTTTACCCTTGGCGCGGTGTTCAACGTGGGCGATATGGATGTAACCATAGACTATTTCAACATTAACGTGAAAGATCGCATCTCCCGCAGCAGTGATAAAGCGCTGACGGACGAAAACCGTCAAACGCTGCTGTCTCAAGGCGTGGCGGATGCGCTCGCGTTCACGAATGTTCGTTTCTACGTCAATGATTTCGAGACCACCACCCAGGGCATCGACATCGTCGCCACCCTGCCATTCGAGATGGCCGGCGGCAATTCCAACCTCAGCTTCGCCGGCAACTGGACCGAGACGGAAGTGGACGAACGCAATCCTGAACTGATCAACGACAAAAGGGTCACGCAACTGGAAAAGAATAATCCGGAATTCCGCTTCACCACCACGCTGAACCACACCGAGGGGCCCTGGAGCATGCTGCTGCGGGGACGCTTCTATGACGGCTTCGTGGAATTCTCTACAGATGACGGAAGCGCCCGCCTGAATGCCGGTTCACGCTTCCTCATGGACGCCGAACTGGGTTATTCGTTGAACGACAACATCACGCTGGTGGCCGGCGCCGAGAACTTCGCCGATACCACCCCCACCAACCAGAGGAATAATGCCTCGCCCTACCCCTCAGGCATGCAATACGCCGAGACCTCGCCGTACGGTTTTAACGGCGGGTTTTACTACTTCAGGGCGATCTGGGACTTCTAGCGGTTCGGATTATCATACTGCTGAAACGATGGGGACGGATTTAAATCCGTCCCCTTGCTGTTGACTACTTGCCGGGGCGGGTGAACACCGGCCTGTCAGCCCCCGACAGGTCTGCGTTGTAGCGGTAGCCTTCCAGGTCGAAACCTTCCAGTTCTTCCGGGTCCTCCACGCGGTTGCGGATAATATAACGGCTCATCAGGCCGCGCGCCTTCTTGGCTGTAAACGAGATGAATTTGTACTCCCCGTTACGTTCTTCCTTGAAACCCGGGGTGATAATGCGCGCATCAAGCTTTCCCGGCTGCGCGGATTTGAAATATTCGTTGGACGCCAGGTTGACCAGCACCGGGTTGTCCTGCCCGGCCAGTTCCCTGTTGATGGCCGCATTGATCCGGTCATCCCAGAAAGCATACAGGTCGCCTCCACGGCGGGTTTTCAGGCTTGTGCCCATTTCCAGCCGGTAGGGCTGCATCAGGTCGAGCGGTTTCAATACGCCGTACAGGCCCGACAGTATGCGCAGGTGTTCCTGGGCGTACTCCAGGTCGTCGGCGCTCAGGTTGTCGGCATCCAGCCCGGCATAGACGTCGCCCTTGAACGCCAGCACGGATTGCTTGGCGTTGTCGGCGGTGAACGGCAGGGACCAGTTATGGTAGCGATTTGAGTTCAGATCGGCCAGCTTCGGGCTGATGCCCATGAGATCGCTCAGCCTGTGGGGTTCGAAGCCCCGCAGTTCGTCGATAAGTTCCGCCGAATCATCCAGGAACTCCGGGATGGAGAATGCCGGAACTTTGGGCGGGGTCTCGAAATCCAGCGTCTTCGCGGGGGAGATGACAGTCAGCATAATATTCAGGTTTCCAAGGTTGTGATGAAAATGCCTTGGTCAGATAGGATAGACTTTATGGCATATGGTTTTGGGGTTGTATTTACGATACAAAAATAGCTGATTTTTGCTTGTGAATCCACCACCTTGCAGAATTAATTTTGACGAAAAAAAATGAAGATTATAGAATAAGCCAATGCTAGTTAGTATTTGACAAACTATTGTTTTATTTGTGATTGTTGTCATAACCGCAAATAAATTAATGTTATCATACAGTTACGAAACTACGGCACGGAATCTAAGTAAGCTGGCGTTATTGTTTTCGATCTATGAGATTAAGCAGGGAACGTGATCTCTCCTCCCCTACATAGCGTTCTGGAAGCAACCGGTTATCTTCTGCCGGATGGGCAGCCCGCTCCTGGTGTCTATCTCGGAGAAGATACCCAGCAGGAACGTCGAGGTCGCCGTTCATTCTCTCCTGACGCCTTATGGCGTAGTAAATCTACCCCTCTTACCGTCTATTTCAAGTATGCATCTACAAGGCCGTCAGGCGAGGAGATCGGTATATGGAGACAGGAGATTTGGAACGAAGGTTTTGCCCCGCTCCTATGGGTAATCTCTCCTGACCGGATTGATCTCTATAATGGATTTGCCCTTCCTGAACAGACGGCTGATGCTGACGTAAATCGCCTGAAAACTTTCCGCAACATCGTTGCCGAGCTGGATAAACTTGACCAGTTCGCCGGCCGTCTTGCAATGGAGACCGGCCAGTTCTGGAGCCAGGCGCCTTCAGTCACTCGAAAAACAAGTGTTGACCATAAGTTGCTGTCAGACCTTGCTTTTCTGGAGGGCGATCTGGCAGGACTTGAGCATATTGAAGCGCAGGGATTAATCGGGAGAACTATTTTTACACAGTACCTGATTGACCGGGAAATAATTGGTGAGAGCAAGCTAAAGGCTATCTGTGGTTATTCTACTTTGCCTGAGGTTTTGCATGATCGCAGGGCTACGAAGAAATTGTTTACATGGCTCAGTGAAACTTTTAATGGTGACATGTTCCCTTCGTCTGCTGCGATGACACCCGCCACCCGCCATCTTGAAAGGATAGCAAAATTCCTTGAAGCGGTGGACCCCGAAACCGGACAAACCACGTTTTTTCCGTACCAGTTTGACGTAATTCCAGTCGAACTTATCAGCGCCATTTACGAACAATTCGTGCATACGGAAGCGAAACAGTCGGCAGGGAACGACAGCCGCTCCAGTGCCAGACAGATGGGTGTCTATTACACCCGTTTGCCGGTCGTCTCCCTAGTGCTTGACGAAGTGATGGATGGTCTGACAGGAAAAGAAACCGTACTGGATCTTACTTGTGGGTCGGGCGTTTTTCTCGTAGAAGCGTTGCGAAGACTTGTCAGGCTTAAATCGGACGATTCATCACCTGATCGCAAATTGATCAGATCGACATTGTACGAACAAATCTACGGTGTGGATATCAGCGAGAATGCGGTACGTATAGCAGCATTCAGCCTTTATTTGGCGGCCTTGGAACTTGATCCTGATCCTCGACCACCTCATGCCCTCAAGTTCGCCCCCTTGATAGGTAAAACTCTTTTTGTAGGTGATGCACATGATGTCGAAAACACACCTGATGGAAAAAAGGTTTTTACCACACAAACCGGGCTGAGGAATTTTGATGTCATAGTTGGTAATCCGCCGTGGAGTTTCAGAGGAAAGAAGGGCACAAGTATACGCCGAAGTCGAAAAGTTAACATTCCTCAGCAACCTCGCGGCGAAGGTCTTGATTTTGTCAGACGAGCGATGGAATTCTCTCATGACGATACGCGGTTCGGCCTGATACTCAGTGCAACTCCATTTTTTTCGCGTAGCCAAACAGGTTTGAATGCTTCACAACAAATTATCAAGTCACTCTTGCCGGTAACTCTGGTTAATTTATCCAACCTTTCTTCTTGGCTGTTTCCAAAGGCCACTATGCCGGCAGTCGCATTCTTTGCGCGACACCGCCCCCAACAACCTGAAGACCGGGTAACTCTTGTGCAGGTTCCATGGACACCAACCGGGAATCAGAGTCATACTTTTAAGATTGCTCGTAGTGACATTATGACGCTGTCATTCACTGATTGGAAACGTCAGCCGGAGCGATTAAAAGCAGCGATTTGTGGATGTCGTCGGGATCTTTCGCTGTTGGATAGGCTGACAACCACTCATGCTACACTCAGCCACCAGCTTGAGGCGCTACAGACAAAACTCAGTGCGGGCCTGAAATTTGGCGACAGGAGTCGCGATGCAACATTCCTCAAGGGCCTGCCATTGCTTCACAGGCAAGATCAACAACGTTTTTTCGTATCTATTGACAGCTTGGCTTTATTTTACGAAGACGATGCCGAAAGACCCCGCAAACGCGATATCTATCGAGCTCCGCTGCTCGTAGTGAAAGAATTATTAATAAAAGGGGAACCGCGTCTTGTCGCGGCCGTGGCAAATCATGATCTTGTGTTCACTGACGCATATTATGGTGCCGCCTTGTCTCCTGATAGAATTGACATTGCCCACCTCCTGGCAGCAATCCTGAATTCTTCGCTTGCTTCCTGGTATTTTATTATGACAGCTTCCACTTTTGGATTATGGATGCGGCGCATGCTGCTTAAGGATATAGCCAGGCTGCCAACGCCTGATCTGGAAAAAGCCGCGCAGTCTGATGCTGGTAAAAACATATTGCGGCTTATGAAAACCTTTCAACGAACCCACTTGAGTGACAGTGATTGGAAAACGCTTGATGAATCTGTTCTTGATTTATACGGACTGGACGAACCTGATCGCATTGTTGTACGTGACGGCTTCTTTCGCGCAAGCTGGGAATGGAAGCAGGGCCGTCTTGCATCGGTTAAACCTGCCGGTATTGAAGATCACATGTCTGACTATGCCCACGCGTTCCTTTCCACAATCGGCGTTTGGCTGTCTGCACGCAAGCGGAAACGGATGTGTGCTGAGATATTCAATCTTTCCCAACATGACCCGCTTAGAGTTGTTCGATTTATCCTTGAAGATAGGCCCGGTGCCTCCGAGGCGAAAATAATTAAACCGCATGCCCCACTAAAAGAACTTCTATTACAAATCAGCGAACGCCTTAATGTCTCACTCACCGACTCGCTGACTGGTGAGCGGGAACTACGAGTATACGGCCCTGATGAAGTTGTGATCATAAAACCTGCGGCACGTCGGCATTGGCTGGGTGTATCAGGGCTGGAAGATGCGGATACAGTTATTGCAGAAAGCATTACAAGGATGACCATGTGAGGATACCAGACGAAGATAAGGTCACATTTGGTCAAGGATTAATCCCTCTCTCGGATGAGATCGCTGCCGCAATTCTCCTGACACTTGAAGCCGGTTGGGAAATTGCAACTGCTTACCCTGAGGTACATGCTGATGCAGGAGAAGTGGAGATTACTGAACGTCTCCGTGATGGTATGCGGCAAGCGTTGGACAGGAATGAGTTTCAGTGGAGAAGGGAGATGACTGTCCTCCCGGGAACAGAGTCTCGTTCGCGACCGGAAATTCTGACGCCAGATGGTAGGACGGACATACCAATATTGATGTCTGAAATACGTTTAAAATTTCAGGTGCACGACCCCCATGCGATTATAGAATGTAAACGAATAGCGGGAAACCACGCCAGTCTCTGCCGTTTGTATGTGATTTCAGGAATTGATCGTTTTCAAACCGGGCAGTATGGACGAAACCACAGGGTCGCTTTTATGGTGGGATACCTTATATCCGGCCAAGCAGCCGCTGCTGTCTCTGGTATAAACCGGTATCTCACCGGTAAGGGCCGACAAGAACAGCACCTTGAACCATCCAATATAATCAAGGAACCGTGTACTTGGGAAAGTGACCATCCGCGCGCAGGATCATCTTCCATCGAACTGTACCACGCTTTTTTCAGACTCAAAGCAGCGTCATCTTAAGCTTGGCTATTCTGGTCCTCGTAGAATTTATAACTCGCCTTTGAATGCCTTGTCGAGTATGGCGGGGAGCAGAGCGTCAAGTTCAGTCTGGTTTTCTGAATGAGCTTGTTTGATCGTGGCAGATTTGGATTGCAAATTGTCGAACCATAGCTGTTTGTTGTAATTGGGGACCGGGACCTCGATTTTCTCCAGCTTCTTGAGGCCAAGTGTGCGGTTACGTCCGGCGCCGCCTGGTGATGCTTCCCTTACTTTTTCAATGCCTTCACCTGTCAGCAGATAGAACCACAAAAATTCCGCCGTTGCGATGCCAGCTTTCGGCACACAGGTAATGAAACGATGAGAACCAACCCGGCCTTCATCTTCCGGTTGTACGACGGCGATCGCGCCTTCCCATGAGAAGACATTACTAAATACCAGATCACCGGGCTCAATGCTGTAGAGCTTTTTCGTTCCTACGTCAATTCCATTCAAGACAGGCTTATGGAAAGTTCCCTTGCCAAATGATCGGACACCCAATTCCGGGTATTCGCAATCCATCTCAACCTCAACTTTTCGCCGTACAATAGGCGCCACTTCGGCTATGGGGTAGTATTCGGCGCACTCAATTATCTGTTGAAAGGCGCTGTATAACATTATTTGGGCATCGGCCTGGATTTCCGACTGTAGTAGCTTGGCTTTGTCAATTTTGGCTATCAGCGATTCAAGTTTGGCAGCTACTCGCCGTTGGTCGTCGAGCGGAGGTAGAGGAATAGTCATATCAAGAAATTTTGTCTCTTTCAGACGAACCCTATTTGTCGAGCCTTCGCTTACACGGCGACACAAATCTACAAAATCATATGTACGGGCGTACCATTCAAGATAGTTCGGTAGCACGATTTCTCGGTTGATTTCGAAGCACGGAAAGTCGTTACTCACTAAAGCTCCGTCAAGTGTAGGGGGCACAATACCAAACGCACCGTGACGTGCGTCAATCCGAGAAACCAAAAATTGTCCGGCTTTTACCCGTATTTGACGTGTTGCCTCAATTTTCGATCCGTGAATCTTCCCTCGAAGGCTGAGCCCCTTCCCCCATAGTCTTACGGTGATTTGTTTATATGTTTCATCGGGTAAAGGCTCTATCCAGCTATCAGATTTACGGAGGAAAAGTCTGATGGGTACTTCTCTGAAATTCATCGAATTCCTTCCGCCAGCGAGGTCCTGATCTCACCCATAAGGTCCAGAAGGTTGTGTTCCTTTTCGACTATGGCGTCTATAATCTCAGCGGGGGCGCGTTGATCCGTAGCTTCAACCGAATGAGGGTTTTTAATATCCAGATTGCAGGCGACCACGCGACCTTGTTCGTCTCGCTGAATCAGATCCTTAGTATCTATCCTCCAAGCGTGTTCATTCTGCTTTCGGTTTTTCCACCACTTGAGACAATCAGCAAACTCGGCGTACTCCATAGCCATGGTCTTGGTATATTTACGTCGCCCCTCAGGCAGTGGAATCTGGTAATACCATATTTCATTTGTAGGGCGTGATCGGTCAAAGAACATGAGGTTGGTCGGGATATCGGTATAGGGCGAGAACACACCTTCGGGCAGTCGAACGATGGTATGCAGGTTGAAGTTCTTCAACAATTCTTCCTTGATGCGCGCGCAAACCCCGTCACCGAACAACATCCCGTTGGGCACTACCACGGCGGCCCGGCCGCCTCGTTCTGTTCCGTGGCCGGGTCGTTTCAACTTGCGCATGATGAGTTGCAGGAACAGCAGCGCGGTTTCGGCGGTCTGCATATCTTCCGGAAAATTGCCGAGGATGCCTTTTTCTTCCTCGCCGCCGAAGGGAGGATTGGTGAGGATGATGTCCACCCGGTCTTTGTCGCCGATTTCCCGTAGCGGATGCCTCAGACTGTTTTCCGGGTCAATGCGCGGGTACGCCAACCCGTGCAACAGCAGGTTCATTTGCGCCAACAGGTAGGGAAGCGATTTGGCTTCCCCGCCGAAAAGCGTTCTGTCCTGGAGTATTTCCCGATCCTCCACGATGCGGCATTGTCGTTCCAGGTGGTTATAGGCTTCCACCAGGAAGCCTCCTGTGCCGCAGGCGGGATCAAGAATCGTTTCGCCCAGTTTTGGATTTGTTGCCTCAACCATGAAACGCACCACCGGCCGCGGCGTGTAGAACTCTCCTGAATCGCCGGCTGCATCTCGCATTTCCCGGAGCAGGGTTTCATAAAGGCGGCTCAGGACGTGGATTTCTTCGGATGCGTTGAAATGGATACTGTTGACCTTGTCGATTACGTCCCGTAGCAGGTAGCCGTTGATCATGCGGTTGTATAAATCCTTGAATACGGTGGCGACCACGTCCCGCCGGTCGCCGCCACCGGTTCCTTGCAATGACCGCAGGCAGGCAAACAAGCCGGGACCGCGCGCGCCGTCCGGCCTCATGGCCTCGTCATTGTTGATAAAGGCGACCAGCTCATCGCCGGTTATGCCTCCCTCAATCGCCGCCCAGTCGCGCCAGCGGTAAGGCGCCTCAATGACAGGCTGAAAAGCCTTCCCCTCCAGGACCGCCTCGGTCTCGCGCAGCTGTTCGAGGTCATCGAGGAATTTCAGGAACATGATCCAGGTGAGCATCGGCAAGCGGTCGAGGTCGCCATTCAGCCCTTTGTCCTTACGCATGATCTGGCGCGATGATTTAATGATGGTCGCCAGTTGCCGGGCCGTTGTCATCGGTTGCTCTGTGTCTGACTTTTTTGCCATGTGAATCTTCAATGCGCGTATAGTAATGTTTGCATTTGGTCAACTGCCTGCCGCATCCTTGTCGCGTTGCCAAAGAAGTTTGTTATTTCCATGACGTTGCCCCGTTCGGATATGGGAGGCACCTGCAAACTATCCGGTATCTCAAATTGTCGGGGTCCGAACTCAACATACTTGTCGAGCAATATGTCCAGTACCTCACGCGCCTCCGGACCGTACAGGTCGAAGAAATCGGGATTGTTCCTGCGCAGGTAGTCAGCCCGCTCGCGACGGGTTCGCAATGGCGCATCGAAGGCAAGGTGGCAGAGCAGGTCCAGGGGGTCTGCATCGGGATTATTGGTGGTTTCCGCCAGGCGCTTGAAGTCGATGCCGCGTTCCTCCAGAAGCGCTAGGATATCCTCGCGTTGTACCGGATTGGCCCAAAGGTCGCGTAGCTTCTCGTCGGATACGAACAGGGTGCGAACCTTTTCAGCAGTGTAATCGGTGTACTGAATAACGCGCAGTTGTGTCCCGTCGGTATCCAGTTCATAAACCAGGTGAGAAGCGATTTCGAAAACGCCGTCATCAACGTAATATTTTCGTGGGGTATGATCATCATCTCCCAATTTAATATATCCTCCTTCCTCCTCTGCCTGGGCATCCTCTCCGGGGCCAAGGTCCAGTTGATCGGTTGTTTCTGCTTCTTCTCCTCCTTCAATGACATGACCTTGATCGTCAATATGGATTTCTTCGTCGATGTCAGGAAAACCGTCAAAATCCGGGTCGGCAAAGTTACTTGTTGCTGAGCCTGTGTAATCAATGATGTTAAACCAGTACTTGCCGTAATCTGAGCGCAGACGAGTCCCGCGCCCGATAATTTGTTTGAATTCCGTCATCGAATTAACCATTCGCGCCAACACCACGTTTTTGCAGGTAGGGGCATCCACTCCCGTAGTCAGCAGGTGGGATGTGGTCAGGATAACAGGAGATATGGTCTCAATCTCCTGGAAACGGCCGAGGTGTCCTTTGCCTACCTGTCCTTCTTCAGACGTGACGCGGACCACATAGTCCGGATATATTTTCACGAGGTCGGCGTTGAGATTATTGAGCTCGCGGCGCATTTCGTCTGCGTGTTCCTGATTGACGCAAAAGACCACGGTTTTGGCAAATCGGTCGTTACGTTTCAGAAAATCGCTCAGGTGACGGGCAATAACCCGGGTTCGGGCGCGCAATGCGATGATGCGCTCAAAATCCCTGGTCTGATATTCGCCGTCCGGAATTTCCCGCCCATAGCGATCAAGTTCATCCTTGCTTGGCCGCCAGCCGCTTGCGTCCACGTCCGTGATTACCCGATGAACCCGGTAAGGAGCGAGGAAACCATCATCTATTCCCTGCCGAAGACTGTAGGTATATATGGGGTTGCCAAAGTAACGGTAGGTGTCGCGATTATCCTCCCGAAGCGGTGTGGCGGTCATGCCGACCTGGTAGGCCGGCTCAAAGTACTCCAGCAGTTCCCGCCAGTTGCTGTCGTCCCTGGCGCTGCCACGGTGGCACTCATCCACGATGATTAAATCGAAAAAGTCCGGCGCGAACTCTTTAAACAGCCCCGGCCGGCGGGCATCCTTGGCCAACGCTTGGTAGATGGCGAAATACATTTCACGGCCTTTGCTGATGGTCCCGTTTTCAATCTTGTAGCGAGCCTCGCCGAAAGGGGTAAAGGTTTTGTCCTTCGGGTCGTCAACCAGCACGTTACGGTCCGCGAGAAACAGGATTTTCGGCTTGCGATATTGGGCTGCACGATTCCAACGTGCGTTCCACAGTTTCCAACAAATCTGAAATGCCACCAATGTTTTCCCTGTGCCCGTCGCCATGGTGAGCAACACGCGCCGGTTTCCCTGTAATATCGCTTGTACCGAGCGATTGATGGCAATTTGCTGGTAATAGCGTGGTGTGAGGCCGCTGAGATGGTGATAGGGTGACAATAACGCGTTGGACATGTTGTCCGACAGACCCTCAGCCTGTTTCAAGCGCGCGAAAAGCTCTGTGGGCGCCGGATAGTCAGCGATTTTCTGTTCCAGACCGGTGAGAAAATCAAACTCCAGGATGTCCTTCCCATTGGTGGCATAGGCAAACTTCAGGCCAAGGATTTCAGCATAGTCTTTGGCCTGTTGCATACCACTCCCTGCAGAGTCTCCTTCCGGTTTTGCCTCGACAACTGCTATGGGGTAATCGCGATTGTAAAGAAGCAGGTAATCTGCCCGTTTTCGCTCTTCCCTGTCAACGTTTTCTCCGGTGAGCTTCACGCGCCCATCGGTAAAGGTGTATTGCTCAGTGAGTGAATGGGGTGAAGTTTCCCAACCCGCCCCGAGCAGTTTGGGAGTTACGTAGATTCGGCAAGTATCGGCTTCGTTCAGGGACATATTCCGGTCTTGCTGCAGGTGGTTTTTTCGTTCTGCCTACCAAACTGAATCCAACCGCTACCAGAATACGGGGGCAGTACGAACCTGCCCCGCAGGTCACGCAGCTATTTGATCTTGCCTTCCTTGTAGAGCACGTGTTTGCGTACCACGGGGTCGTATTTCATGACTTCCATCTTGTCCGGCGTATTCCGCTTGTTCTTCGTGGTGGTATAGAAATGCCCGGTGCCGGCGGAGGAATTCAGGCGGATCTTGTCGCGTGCGCTGTTTGCCATTGTCGTCTCCTATACTTTTATGCCGCGTGACCGGACATCAGCCAGCACCTGGTCGATCCCCAGCTTGTCGATGGTGCGCAGTCCCTTGGTGCTGACGCGCAGTTTCACCCAGCGGTTTTCACTTTGCACCCAGAACCTGCGCTCGTGCAGGTTGGGCAGGAAGCGCCGTTTGCTCTTGTTGTTGGCGTGGGACACATTGTTCCCCGACATGGGTTTTTTTCCGGTTACCTGACAGACCCGTGACATCGCAGTGCTCTCAAAACGTTACAAAAGGATGCGGATTATACACCCATCTTGCCGCTTACATCAAGCCCCGTTCCGCCATGGAAGTTACCATTTTGTCTCCCACCACCAGGTGGTCCAGCACGCGCACGTCCAGCAGGGCCAATGCCTGGGTCAGTTTCAGGGTGATCTGCCGGTCGGCCTGGCTGGGTTCGGCAATCCCCGAAGGGTGGTTATGGGCAAATATTATCGCCGCGGCGTTCAATTCCAGGCAGCGCTTGACCACCTCGCGCGGATAGACGCTGGCGCCGTCGATGGTCCCGGTAAACAGGATTTCACTGTTGATGATGCGGTGCCGGTTGTCCAGGAACAGGCAGGCGAACACCTCGTGCGGGAAGCGGCACAGCCAGGCCTTGACGTAGTTCTTGGTCTTGTCCGGGTTGCTCAATACAGGCCTGGCCCGCACCTCCGCCTCCAGGAAGCGCCGGCCCAGCTCCAGGGCGGCCTGTAATAATACCCATTTGGCTTCACCCAGCCCCTTGGTATTCAGCAGGGTCTTGCGGTCCTGTTCCAGCAGCGGCCGCAGCCCCTGGGCCCTGGTGAGCATGTTCCTGGCCATGTCCACGGCGCTGTGGCCGTTGTAGCCGGAACCCAGGAAGATGGCGATCAGTTCCGCATCGGACAGGCTGTGCGGCCCGTTGTGCATCAGTTTGAAGCGGGGTTGTTCGGCCTGCGGCCAGTGGCGTATTGCCATGGTGAACCTCCTTGTTCGCGGTTTCGGGATGTGTTGTCAGTTGAGTATACAGGTGGCAGCGCCCGGACGCAAACATGCATTCACAGCGGATATCGGCTAAACTGACGCCATGAAATCGCTTGCCAATCAACGAATTCTGCTGGGGATTACCGGGGGTATAGCCGCTTACAAGAGTGCGGAACTGACCCGGCGGCTGCGCGATCAAGGCGCTGAGGTGCGGGTGGTCATGACCCCGGCAGCCACCGAATTCATTACGCCGCTGACGCTGCAGGCGCTGTCGGGCAATCCTGTTCATACCGATTTGCTGGACCACGCGGCGGAAGCCGCCATGGGGCACATCGAACTGGCCCGCTGGGCCGATACCGTCGTTGTTGCGCCGGCCACGGCGAACTTTATCGCACGCCTCAGCAACGGCATGGCTGACGACCTGTTATCAGCCCTGTGCCTGGCGACGGCCGCGCCGTTGCTCGTTGCCCCGGCAATGAACCAGCAGATGTGGCAGAATCCGGCCACGCAGGAGAACGTCGCCCGTTTGCAGGCCCGGGGGATTACCCTGCTTGGCCCCGCCAGCGGTGACCAGGCGTGCGGCGAGACGGGACCGGGGCGCCTGCTTGAACCCGATGAGATCGTCCCTGCGATCATCGCCGCCGGCAGGACCAGCCGGCTTGCCGGCGTCAAGGTGATGGTCAGCGCCGGGCCGACCCGCGAGTTTATCGACCCGGTGCGTTATCTCAGCAATCGCAGTTCCGGCCGCATGGGTTACGCCGTTGCCCGGGCTGCCGAGCAGTCCGGCGCGTCCGTCACCCTGGTCTCGGGGCCTGTCACCCTGGCGCCGCCTGCACGGGTCCGGGTCGTTGAGGTGGTCAGCGCCGCGCAGATGCATGACTCGGTTCTGGCAGAGGCCAGGTCCTGCGATATTTTTATCTCGGCGGCAGCGGTGGCGGATTACCGGAGCCGCGAGAAGGCGCCGCAGAAGATGAAGAAACGGGACGCGGGCATCTCGCTGAGCCTGGAGAAAACGCCGGATATCCTGGCCGAAGTCGCGGCGCTGGCTAATCCTCCCTTTACCGTAGGATTTGCCGCGGAAACGGAAAATCTTGCACGCAATGCGAAACAGAAACTGGCGAAAAAAAACCTGGACATGGTAGCGGCAAACCGGGTCGGTGACGGACTTGGCTTTGACAGCGACCGGAATGCCCTGGAGGTCTACTGGCGGGACGGGTCACAGTCGCTGGGGACCGCATCGAAGGAGTTACTGGCCCGGCAACTGCTGGAAATAATCGTTGCCCGCTATCGGGAACAAACTTCGGAGCAATCGCACAAGCCCGCCGTAACTGAAGTGTCAGACTGACCCGGTGATCCATTCCGCAGTACCCGCTTCCATCTTTCGCGCCTACGACATTCGGGGGGTAGTGGGCGAGACGTTGACTGCCGGCATCGCCCGTTACATCGGGCTTGGCATCGGCGCGGAGGCCGGGGCCAGGGGTGAACAGGCGATCATCGTCGGGCGTGACGGCAGGCACTCCAGCCCGGAACTGGCCGGCGCCCTGGTTGCGGGCCTGCGCGAGAGCGGGCGGGACGTGGTGGATATCGGCATGGTGCCGACGCCGTTACTGTATTTTGCCACGCACTGGCTGCCGGCGACCAGCGGGGTGATGGTGACCGGCAGCCATAACGGCCCTGAATATAACGGCATGAAACTGATCATGGCCGGCAAAATCCTGTTCGGGGACGCACTGCAGACCCTTTACCGGCGCATTGTTGCAGGGGAATTCAGCGCCGGGCAGGGCAACCTGTCAAGCGCGGACGTCCGGGCGGACTATATCGAGCGCATTTGTGACGATGTCGTCCCTGCAACAGGGGGTACGGCATTGAAAGTCATAGTGGACTGCGGCAACGGCGTAGCGGGCATCGTGGCCCCGCGCTTGTTGCGCGCGCTGGGCCACCAGGTAGTGGAAATGTATTGCGAGGTGGACGGGGCGTTTCCCAACCACCACCCCGACCCCAGTCAACCGGAAAACCTGGACGCGCTGGTCGCACAGGTAAGGGAACAGCAGGCCGACATAGGACTTGCCTTTGACGGCGATGGGGACCGGCTTGGCGTGGTAGACAGCGGCGGGGACATTATTTTGGCGGGGCGCCCGGTTGTGGTGGTGGCGAGGGGGGGACGGTCGGGCGCACAAAGCGGCGGGCACATTATCTGGCCGGACCGCCAGTTGATGGTGCTGGCAAGGGACGTACTGTCGCGCAACAAGGGCGCCAGCATCATCTATGACGTGAAGTGTTCGCGCCACCTGGAAACCGTGATCAGGGACAGCGGCGGCGTACCGCTGATGTGGAAAACAGGTCATTCCCTGATCAAGAGCAAAATGGAGGAAATGCAGGCGCCACTCGCCGGCGAGTTGAGCGGCCACATCTTCTTCAAGGAGCGCTGGTATGGGTTTGACGATGCGATTTATGCCGGCGCCCGCCTGCTGGAGATCGTGGTCCGCCGCGGGATGGGTTCGCAGGACTTGTTCGCGGAAATGCCGGAGGGGGTTTCGACACCTGAATTGCGGGTCAGGCTGCCGGAGGATTCGCACCGGGCCTATATGAAGAAACTCAAGGCCAACGCCGTTTTCCCCGGCGCGCAGGTGATCGATACCGATGGCGTGAGGGTTGAGTTCCAGGATGGCTGGGGCCTGGTGCGGGCCTCCAATACTTCGCCCGTGCTCACCCTGCGCTTTGAAGCGGATAACCAGGGCGCACTGGAACGGGTGCAGGAGCGGTTTCGCCGCTTGTTGCAGGCGACGGCGGACACGCCCTTGCAGCTGCCTTTTTGATGGATTAAACGTACAGTATTGCCCGTAAAAAGGCGTTACAGCACGTTTCAAAAAACCCCGTCCCGGCTACCGGCACCTGACTGCCCGGCGCTCGAATCCGGTTACGACCGGGGAACACCGGTCTGGTTATTGCGCCGGCGCCGGATTCCCTGTTCCTTTCTGTAGTTGAGGATATCCTCCAGCGGCGCTGAATAGGCCGGGTCGTCCCGCAGGAATTCGACCAGGTCGTCCAGGGTGATGATGGGGACGACCGGAATGCCGTAGCGCTGCGCTATCTCGTCAATGGCGGATATTTCCGCATCATCCCGGCCGCGTTCCTGCCGGTCCAGGGCGATCACCACGGCCGCAGCCCGGGCGCCGTTACGTCGGATCAGGTCCATGGAAAGATGGACCGAGGTGCCGGCCGTGATAACATCGTCGATAATCAGCACCGAGCCATGCAGGGGCGCACCGGCAACCGTGCCGCCTTCGCCGTGGTCTTTTTCCTCCTTGCGGTTGAAGCAGTAGGGCAGTGAACGGCCGCGTTCGCCGGAGTAGGCGATGGCAACCGCGGCCACCAGCGGGATGCCTTTATAGGCCGGCCCGAACAACATGTCGAACTGCAGGCCCGCATGTTCGATGGCCTGCATATAGAATGTCCCCAGTTGCCTGAGACTGCTGCCGTCGTTGAACAGGCCGCTGTTGAAAAAATACGGGCTGATGCGGCCCGATTTCAGCGTAAAGCGGCCGAATTGCAGCACCTCGTTGCGGATGGCGAAGTCGATAAATTCGGCTTGATAGTCTCTCACGATACACTGTGCGCGGCCACGCGCGGCCGGGAGGGCGCAGGTCCGCCTCTTTGCAAGCGGGATTTAACCCGCAGCATCAGGCAGACAAGCGGGGCATACCAGGGTTGTAGTCTGGCAACACCGCCGTTGAACGACGGCCGCTGCACGATGCGATCCCCCCACCGGCGGATGTTGGGATATTCCCGAAAGTCCACCGCGCCGACGCGGCGGTTCATGAAATACGTGACGAACCAGGCGATGTCCGCGTAACTGAACTCATCGCCGACCAGCCATTTATGCCGGGTGAGTTCCTTTTCTATGTCGTCGTAGAAGGCAAACAGGTTGCGCTCGGCTTCCAGCACCCTGGATTGATCGAACCCCGAGAGAGATTGCTGGTGAAAGTCAATCAGTTCCTGGTCTTTCTGCTTCCTGGTGTAGCCGTCCATCATTCCGGGTTTCTTCGAAGCGCCCAGCACCGTGGAGTACATGAAGGTCTTGACCACGCGCAGATGGTTTTCCGTCGCGGCATCCATCCAGTTGTCCGCCTCCCGGCGTTGTTCCGGATCAGACGGATAGAGCGGCGGGTTCGGAAACTGCTCCTCGATGTAACGCAGGATGTCTATCGATTCGGTGACGACCACGCCGTCGTGCACCAGCGCCGGCACCAGTCCCTTGGGGTTGATCCTGAAATATTCGTCCGCGGTGTTTTCCTGGGTAAACAGGTTTATTGCGTGGGGTGTCCAGTCCTGCCCTTTTTCTTCCAGCGCAAGGGTCACGCGCTGGGCGCAATTCGACAGGAAGTAATGGTACACATGGATACCTTTCATGGACTTGATGTCAGGGTCGGCATTCTCGTAGACAGGCATGGTCTGTCCTCCTTTCAAGCGTGATGAACCGATTGATTTTTCAGATATTCCGGTCAGTATACCTCAGCATGAAGATTATCACATTAAACGCCAACGGGATCCGTTCGGCAGGCAGAAAGGGCTTTTTCGACTGGATGCTGAAACAGGATGCAGACGTGGTCTGTCTGCAGGAAATAAAGGCGCAGACCGGACAACTGGACGCCATGACGCTGCAACCGGATGGGTATTGCGGGTATTTCAACAGCGCCGAGAAAAAAGGCTACAGCGGTGTTGCCCTGTACTCTCGCCGGCAACCGGATAAGGTAAGTAATCGGCTCGGCTGGGACATTGCGGACCGGGAGGGGCGCTTTCTCCAGGCGGATTACCAGGGCCTCAGCGTCGTGTCCCTGTACCTGCCGTCCGGCACTTCCGGTGACGAACGCCAGGCGGTGAAGTACGATTTCATGGCGCGCTTCGAGCAGGTGCTGGCTGCAATGCGCCGCAAGCGGCGCGAATTCATACTCTGCGGCGACTGGAACATCGCCCACAAGGAAATCGATTTGAGGAACTGGCGCAGCAACCGGAAAAATTCAGGCTTCCTGCCCGATGAGCGGGCCTGGATGGACAAGGTGTTCGGCGAACTCGGGATGGTCGATGCCTTCCGCGTGGTGAACCAGGAGGCTGAGCAATATACCTGGTGGTCAAACCGCGGCCAGTCCTGGGCAAAAAACGTGGGATGGCGTATTGATTACCAGGTGGTGACCCCCGGCCTGGCGGACCGGATAAAGGCCGTTTCCATTTACAAGGATGAGCGCTTCTCGGATCATGCCCCGCTGACCGTCGAATACGAAATATAGCGCACGCAGTGCGCTGACGCCGGCTGTACCCGGCAGGCTAGTCGGTAAAAAACTGCTGCTGAAACGAGAAGCTTAATGCCACGGACTCGCCTTCCGGGGTGATGCTCAGGTTAAAGTCCAGGGTTTCCTCGTTGTTGACGGCTGTCTCGGCGATGTAATAAATCGCCCCGTTTCCCTGCAACTCCCGGGTGGTCAGGTTTTTCAACTGCCGGCTCAGGTTGGTCGCGGTGGCCTCAACCTGTGCCTTGACCGGCTGACCCGTCGTTTCCATGACTTTCTTGAGTACGGAAATATTGAGGATGGCCCGGTTTTTACTGCGGCGGATCTTGTATTGACGGGCAACTTCCGTAGACAGCATGTCGGTAGTGAATGCTGCGTAATGGATAGTGTAGTCACCAAAGGTTTTTGACTGCTCGGCGTTGACGGTCAGTCCGGCAGTCATTAACAACAGTGCAAACAGGGCGGTGATTATGCGGGGCATCAGTTACTCCTTTTTGCTGGAGCAGTTAGAATACTATACCCGTTGCGAGACTGGCAACCGGGAAGTTCAGGGCTCAGACTGCCAGTGCCCGTCCCAGGTCGGCCAGGGGCCGGACCAGCAGCATCAGGGACAATTGCAGAACGACAAATACCAGGATGGGCGAGAAATCAATACCGTGGGTCGCAGGCAATATGCTGCGCGCCGGTCTCAGCAAGGGTTCGGACAGTTGATAGAGGATAACGGTGATCGGGTTGTACGTACCCGGGTTGATCCAGCTGAGTATGATCTGCACAAAGATGACGAACATGAAGATATAGATGATCAGCTTCAGCAATGCGGCGCTGCTTAGCAGCAGCAGGCCGGCAAAGGCGAAAGAAGCGCCATAGCTGAGCAGGCTGCTGAGGGACAGTTCGATGGCCTGCAGGGCCAGCATCAGGACGATGCACGACCAATCGACCCCGGCAAAGCCCGGGATGAAGCGGCGCAACAGGCGCAGCGGCGGGCCGGTGGCCGATAACAGGAACTGTGAAACTGGGTTGCGGGAATCGGCCCGGACCAGTTGCAGCAGGAAACGCAGGACCACCAGCAGGATGTAGATGGAAAAAATCGTGTTGACCAGGAACAGCAGTGCATCGGTCAGGTAGGAGCCGCCCATTGCTCAATCCGCCTGCTTTGCCAGTTCCACCGAACGGGACCGGCAGGCCGTCAGCGCCGTGCGCAGCAACTGCTCCAGACCCCCCTCCTCGAATGCCTGCAACGCTTTCTCGGTAGTGCCGCCCGGCGAGGTAACCCGCTGCCTCAGAGTGGCCGCGTCCTCGCCGGATTCCTTCAGCATCCTTGCCGCGCCCAGCGCGGTATCAACGCTGAGCAGGTGTGCCTGTGCCCGGGACAAGCCCATGTCGACCGCGATCTTTTCCAGCAGCTCAACAATCAGGAAAAAATAGGCAGGGCCGCTGCCGGAGACGGCGGTTACCGTGTCCAGCAGTGATTCATCATCGAGCCAGACCACGACACCGACTGCCTGCATGATATTTGTCGCCGCTGCGCGCCGGGATGCATCGACGTCCCCGGCGGCATAGAGGCCGGTCGCGCCGCTGCGCAGCAATGCCGGCGTGTTGGGCATGGCGCGCACCACCGGGCAGGCGCCGCCGAGTGCGTTGCTGATCGCATCGGTGCGAACACCGGCCGCGATGGACAGGACCAGGGGGTTGTTGTTTTGCAGGGCATCCCTGGTTAGCGCCAGGGCGGCCATGACCGTTTGCGGTTTGACCGCGAGAACCACGACGTCCGCCGTTGGGACTGCTGCGGCAGCCTCAGCCGAGGTACGGATGCCATAGCGGGTTTCCACCCTGGTGCGTTGCTTCTCGTCAGGGTCAATAGCGTGCAGGTTGGTTGCGGGGTGGCCATTGGCGATAAGCCCGTTGATGAGGCTGGTTCCCATGTTGCCGCAACCGAGAAAAGTGATTTTCTGATCCTGGATCATGGCTGAATGATATCAGGAATTTACCGCATGCGCGGTCCGAACAGCGCCGTCCCGATCCTCACGATAGTTGCTCCTTCCGCGATGGCTGCCTGCATATCGTTGGTCATGCCCATGGACAAGGTGTCGACCTGGCAGCCCGAATCGGAGAGCTGCTCCTGCAGCAGGCGCAGTTTCATGAACGCGCGTCGTTGCGCGTTGAAATCATCCGTAGGTGCGGGCAAGGCCATGAGCCCTCTCAGCTTCAGCCGCGTCAGCGGCAGCAGGCGCTCCGCCAGTTGTGGCAGCTCCCCGGGATCAATTCCGGACTTGGAGGGTTCTGCATCGATATTGACCTGGATGCAGATATTGAGAGGAGGCAGATCAGGCGGCCGCGCCGCATGTAGCCGACCGGCGATTTTGCTGCGCTCAACGGAATGTACCCAGTCAAAATTTTCGGCGATCTGGCGGGTCTTGTTTGACTGGATCGGGCCGATGAAGTGCCAGGTCAGGGGATGCCCGCGTAATTGCTCGATTTTAGCCTGCGCCTCCTGGACCTGGTTCTCGCCGAAATCCGCAACGCCCAGTTGCGCCAGCGCCAGGATGTCGGCGGCAGTGCGGGTTTTGCTCACGGCGAGCAACCTCACGCTGCCGGGCTGCCGGCCGAAGCGTTGCTCCGCCTCTTTAATCTCCTTTTGTACGCATTGCAGGCGCTCATGCAGGTTAACACTGGACATGGCGTAAGGTTAGCCGGAACGCAGGCAATAAAAAAGGGTCCAGAGGACCCTTTTTCATGCAACTTGTAATTATTAATTACTTGTTGTTGATGTACATCGTAACTTCGAAACCGAAGCGGATGTCGCTGTATTCAGGAGTTTGCCAGTTCATTTTACTTTCTCCAATTGGTTGATATTAAGGGTTAAAACTTTGTTGCTTTAAATAATGCAGGTTCCGTGCCAGAATCGGTGCAATTTTTATAATTCCTTATTTATCGCTATTTATCAATGAGTTATACCGTCATGCAGGTAAAGGACAAATGTATGTGGTTCCGGCATGGTTCATAAAACTGGTTGTAATTATTCAAAATTCTGGTTGTTGCCAACCATTAAACCGCCATTTCCTGGCGGGTAACACGGCCTTGGCTGGTCTTTTTTCCCAGGGTTAAGGAAACACTTCATCGGCCTGGAACACCGGGCCGTCCACGCAGACCCGTTGCATGGATGCCGCCCCGTTTTTATAAACGGGCACCGTGCAGCCTGCGCAACCCCCTACCGCGCAGGCCATGTATTCTTCCAGTGAAACCTGGCAGGGCAGGGAAAATTCCGCGGCCAGGGCGGCAACGGCCCGTAGCATGGGCGTGGGACCGCAACTGAATATCTCTACCTGCTGCCGTTGTTCCTGATCAAGCCCTGACAGCCAATGGCGGGCGAGGTCGGTTACGAAGCCGTCATAACAACCGGCATAGCCCTGCCTGCTGGTGAGACGGCTGGCAATGCCCCAGTCCTCCAGCAGGGGCATGCAGGCGATGGCAGCGTCCGGGATTCCGTCGACCATGATCCCTGAGGGCCTCGGGTTGAATGGAAATGGGATCTCGGAACCCAGGACGGCAAAAGGCGTTACGGTACCGGCCTGTTTCAACATGTGTTCGGCAAGGAACACCATGGGCGGTATGCCTACACCGCCCCCTATGAGCAAAGGGATATTCCGGTAACCCCGCAGTTTGAACGGGTTACCGATGGGGCCCAGCAGGTTAACGGTGTCACCGTTTCCCGCCCGGGCAAGTTTATCCGTACCCTGCCCGTGGACCTTGTACAGGATATCAATCCAGCCGGCGCCGGGGTCTGCCCGCATGATCGACATCGGCCGGCGCATGGGCAGGTCTTCGTGGCAGCGCAGGTGAATAAAACTGCCGGGCAAGGCGCGCTCGGCAGTAGCGGGGGCTGCCAGGCGCAGGAGATACTGGCCGGCGGCCAGCGCCTGGTGTTGCAGGACCGCGGCGTCTTCGACAAAGATCGTGTCGCGGGTGTGCGGGTGGGGCACGGGTTAGTTATCCTGGTACGCCGGCTTGCCGCCGACGATCGTATGGGTGACCTTGCCGTTCATCTCCCAGTCGTCGAAAGGCGTGTTTTTCCCGGCGCTGGCCAGTTGTTCCGCCGCGACCGTCCACTGGCGGTTGTCGTCGAATATGAACAGGTCGGCAGGCGCGCCCTCAGCCAGGGTCCCCGCAGCTATGCCGATAATGGAGGCAGGCCTTGTGCACAGGGAACGCACCACCTGTTCCAGCTTGAAGCCGCGGGTGGCAACCAGGTTAAAGGCCAGCGGCGCCAGGACTTCCAGCGTTGATGCGCCGGGCTCGGCCCTGCTGAAAGGCACGGCCTTGGCATCTTCATCATGGGGCTGATGGTCCGAGCAGACCGCGTCGATGACGCCCGACATCAACCCCTCCAGCAGCGCCAGCCTGTCCCGGTCGGCGCGCAGCGGCGGCCACAGGCGGCATTGGGAATTGAACCCGTCTACGTTGAGTTCCGTGAGGTACAGGTAACAGATGCCGACATCCGCGGTGACCGGCAGGCCCTGTTGTTTGGCCATGGCGATGAGTTCCACGCTGCGCGCGCAGGATAAACGGCAGAAATGTGCCGTTACCCCGGTCTGTTCGATCAATAACAGGGAGCGGCTGATGGCGATGGTCTCCGCGGTCTCCGGAATCCCGGGCAAGCCCAGACGGGTACTGATTTTGCCCTCGTGCATGACACCCTGGTTCTTCAGGTAATGGTCTTCCGGGTGGATGAAAACGGGCAGGTCAAAACCGGCCGCGTATTCAAACGCGCGGCGCAGCACTTCCGTATCGACGATCGGCTTGTCGACGTTCGACAGACCGACGCAACCGGCGCGCTTGAGGGCGGCCGCTTCCGTCAATTGTTGTCCATCCAGACCTTTGGTCAGCGCGCCGAGCGGGTAGATGCGCGTCTTGTCAAGCCGCTGCCGGCGCTGGTGGATAAGCTCGACGACTGCAGGCGTGTCCGTTACGGGACGGGTATCCGGCGGGCACACCATGCTGGTTACCCCGGAGCGGACCGCGGCAGCGGTCTCTGATGCAATGGTGGCCTTGTGTTCGAATCCCGGCTCGCGGGTGTGTACGCTCAGGTCGACTATCCCCGGGCAGACGTACTGGCCGTCCAGCGCTATTTCAAGGTCAGCGGTGAAGCCGTCCGGGCGCGCGCCGGCAGAGACGATCCGGCCGTCTGCGATGTACAGGTTGCCCGGTCCGTCAAGCCGTTGCCCGGGGCAGACCAGGTGACCGTTGCTGACGGCAATGCGCATCAGTTGTCGCCCCCTGAGCTATCGGGCGCGGCGCCCATGACCATGGCCATGACAGCCATGCGTATGGCTATGCCGTGGCTGACCTGTTGCAGGATAACCGACCTGTCGCCGTCGGCCACCTGCGAGTCTATCTCAATTCCCCGGTTAATCGGACCGGGGTGCATAACGATCACGTCCGGTTTAGCCACGCGCAGGCGCGTCCCGGTAAGGCCGAAACAGCGGAAATATTCCTCTTCGCTGGGCAGAACGGCATTTTTGATGCGTTCCCGTTGCAGCCGCAGCATGGCGATGACGTCGACATCCTGCAAGCCCTCGGTCAAATCATGGAATACCCGTACCCCCAGGCTTTCAATATTGTCAGGGATCAGGGTCTTGGGTGCGATGACGCGAATGTCGCTGACCCCGAGAATGTTCAGCGCGTGAATTTCCGAACGGGCCACCCGGGAGTGGGCAATGTCCCCGACGATGGCTACCCGCAGGGATTCAAAATCCGGCTTGTGCCTGCGGATGGTGAACATGTCGAGCATGGCCTGGGTAGGGTGGGCGTGGCGGCCATCCCCCGCGTTGATGACATGGACGTTCTCGGCGACCTGGCCGGCAATGAAATGCGCGGCCCCGCTGTTGCCGTGACGCACCACGAACATGTCGCAATGCATGGCTTCCAGGGTATGCAGGGTGTCCTGCAGCGTCTCGCCCTTATTGGTGGCCGACGTGGCGATATTGATATTCAACACGTCGGCGGACAAGCGCTTGGCTGCCAGTTCGAATGTCGTTCGGGTGCGGGTGCTCGATTCAAAGAACAGGTTGGCAACGGTCTTGCCGCGCAACAACGGCACCTTTTTTACCGCGCGACCGCTTACCCCGGCGAACGATTCGGCATAATCCAGGATACTGGTCAGGGTTTGACGGTTGAGTCCTTCCGTTGTCAGGAAATGTTTGAGGCGCCCGTGCTGGTCCAGTTGAATAGTATGGGGCGTCATGCTGTCGTGCTGACTACCAGTTTCAGGGGATCGGGGCCCGAGAGCTTGATATGCTGGTCCGCGTTGAGGGCGAGGGATGTTCCCGTAACGTCGGCCCGTATGGGCAGTTCCCTGCCGCTGCGGTCCACGAGAACCGCCAGGCAAATGCTCGCCGCCCTGCCGTAGTCGAATAGTTCGTTCATCGCGGCGCGCACCGTACGGCCCGTGTAAAGCACGTCATCGACCAGGATTACATGACGGCCGGTGATATCGAAGGGCAGGCTGGACGGCGTCACCCGCGGATGCAGGCCGATGCGGCTGAAATCGTCCCGGTAAAATGCGATATTGAGTGCGCCCAGGGGGTGGGTGGAGCTGAACAGTGTGTGCAAGCGTTGCGCTATCCATACGCCACCGGTATGGATGCCGACGAACAAGGGGTCGTTTCTGTCGTGTTCCTGTAAATATTGGTCCAGGCCGGATTTCAAAGTCCGGATAAGCTGCTGGACATCAATATTATTTTCCGGCATTTCTCAGCGATCACCTCGTGCGCCGGGCATTATAGCATTTTCTGCGGGTTCCGGACATGTTGCAGCCAGCCTTCCAGGATTACCTGCGCCGCAACATGGTCGATGGGTTCCTTGCCTGTTTGCCTGGACCTGGCCTCTACAGTCGACAGCCGTTCATCGGCGCGCAACACGGGGAGGCGGAAACGCCCCTGCAGTTTTCCGGCGAATTTATCGGCTCGTTCAGTGAGTTGCTGGCGGCTGCCGTCAATATTCAACGGATTGCCCACGAGCAGCGCCTGGGGCTGCCATTGCCGGATAAGTGCGCCGATCCGGTCCCAGTCAGGACGGTCGTTGCGGACCGGGATGATTTCAACAGGTGTTGCCGTATCAGTCAGCGTCTGACCCACCGCCACGCCGATTCGCTTTGTTCCGAAGTCGAAGCACAGCAGGGTGGCTGGTTGCGGCACTGATGTTAACCAGGATCAGGCATGCCCGATACCGGTCGATATCTGGTAGTGATCGATGCCCAGCAAGGCTGTCGCCGAGGACCAGCGCAGTTCGCAGGGCGTGTTGAAGATGATGTCCGGGTCTGCGGACACATTGAGCCAGGCGTTTTCTTTTATTTCCTCTTCCAGTTGTCCTGCGGACCAGCCGGCATAACCCAACGCGATCAGGTAGTTCTGTGGTCCTGCGCGTTCCGCGATGGCGTGCAGGATATCCCGGGAAGTCGTCACATTCAGGAATTCGCTGACGTTGATCGATGAATCCCATTCGTTGTTCGGTTCGTGCAGGACGAAGCCCCGGTCTGTATGCACCGGCCCGCCCTGGTAAACGGGTATCTTGGAAATGGATTGATCATCCGGTTTCATCTCCATTTGCGTCAGGATCTCTCCCAGGTCGCAGTTGGCCGGGCGGTTGATTACCAGTCCCATGGCGCCGTCTTCATTGTGCGCACAGATGTATGTCACGGTTTGAGAGAAGTTGGGATCTCTCAGGCTGGGCATGGCAATGAGAAACTGGTTGGAAAAGTTACTGGCCTGCATAAATCACCTCGGAGCGCGATAACGGCGCAAAAAAGAGTGTTCTTGTTTGGTCAGGTAACTGCCATGCCAGGTTGGAGCCTGGTGACTTGGTAGAACCGGACACCGTGACTGTAATAGTATCGGTATCAGCGGCAGATTGCCACCCTGAAATTAGACAAGCGGTTATTTCAGGGTTTTAACAGGGATTGCCCCGGGCTAGCGGAAGCCCCGTTGATCGAGAAACTGCCAGGTCCTGGTGATGTGCAGGACATCGGTCTCTGCGCGGATGGCCTCCGGGAAAGGCGCATACGGCGCAGCCAGTTCGACGATCTTGATGGCGGCGTCGTCCAGCACCTTGTGGCCCGAGGACCGGCGGATGGTGATCTGGTTTATCTTGCCGTCCGGGTTTAACGCCACGTCCAGCACCAGTTGCCCGGAAATATTGCGCCTCCTGGCTTCCTCCGGGTAATTCAGGTTGCCTACCCGCTCCACTTTCGCGCGCCATGCTTCCATGTAAGCCGCGTACTTGTATTCGCGTGTGCTGGCCGAAATGAACCTCCTTTTCGGGCGCTTGGCCCTGGTTTCCAGTTTGCGCTGGACTTCCGAACTCAAGGCGGCCATCTTCAGGCTGTTGCTCCTGAGTTCGCTGGCGCTTGGCTGCCGCGCCTCCGGTTTATCCGGGTTTTCCTCGGCTGCTGCTGCGGCCTGTTGCGACTCGGCGGCCACATGCTCGACGGCATCCTGCTCGGTCGCGCGCTCGGGCAGATCGGGTTCCGTCAGCGCTTCATGCGCCGGTGCTTCTGCCGGCGGGGCAATGTCAGGTTGATCCTGGTCGGGCAGGGCCGGCAGCGGCGATGCCTGGATGGACTCGTCCGCTATCTCCCCGCCGCCGCGCAGGTTCGCCTGGGCCAGGACATCCGCATCTTCTTCCGGCTCGCTGGTTTGTTGCACCAGCACTATCTCCATGTACTCGTAGCGCGGGTTGGCTTTGTCTTCCGGCGCAAAAACAATGCCCAGTATGATCAAGGCGTGGAAAATCAGGGCAAGGCAAAACGTCAGGCTCAGGCGGTCATCCGGTTTCAGCACCGGGCGCGTGGCGCCGCCGCCCGGCATTAAAGCCAGTTCAAGCTGGTTGAACTTCCGGCGCATTGCCGCAGTGTTGTTCAAGCCGGCAGCCTCGATTTCCCGGCAATGCAGTCGATTACCTGCCCGGCAATGTCCATGTCGTAGATCCGTTCCAGTTCCCTGACGCAGGTCGGACTGGTCACATTGATTTCCGTCAGGTAGTCTCCTATTACGTCCAGGCCGACAAACACCAGTCCCATGGCGCTCAATTCGGGACCCACCTGCTCGCAGATCCAGTAGTCCCTGTCTGACAGGTCAACGCCCTTGCCGATGCCGCCGGCGGCCAGGTTGCCGCGTATCTCCCCGGACCTCGGTATGCGCGCCAGTGCGTGTTTTACCGGCTTTCCGTCAATCAGCAGAATGCGTTTGTCACCCCGTTCTATTGCGGGCAGGTAAAGTTGCGCCATGATGAAGCGCTGCGAATTGTGCGTCAAGGTTTCCACGATGACGTTTTTGTTGGCGTCTTCCCCGTCAACGCGGAAAACCGAGGCGCCCCCCATGCCGTCCAGGGGCTTGAGCACGACCTGCCCGTGTTGTTCCATGAACGCGTGTATCCGTTCCGGGTCGCGGCTGATCAACGTGGGCGCGATACACTGTGGGAAGCGGGTGATAAAGGCTTTTTCATTCACGTCGCGCAAGGCGGCCGGGTCGTTTACGACCAGCGTACCGCCTGCCGCGGCGTGCTCCAGGATATAGGTCACATAAATGTATTCCATATCGAAGGGAGGATCCTTGCGCATCAGGATCACGTCCAGTTCGGACAGCGCCAGGTCGGACCGTTGCTGGAACTGATACCAGCAGGTTTTATCATCCGCGACCGTCAGGACGCGCGTGTCGGCCCGCGCCGTGTTGCCGGTGAGATAAACGTCCTTCATCTCCATGTAATATATCTCCCAGCCCCGGCGCTGGGACGCGAGCAGCAATGCCAGGGTCGTGTCTTTTTCGACCTTTATCCCGGCAACAGGATCCATGATTACGCCCAGTTTCATCTGCAAAACCCCGGCAATGTTGAATAAGTGTAGTCTACCCTGTTAGTGTATCCAGATTGTATTTGAGGTCAAAGCCCTAATACGCGGCCTGCAGGTCTCTTGAATTCGGCAACCGGCGCTAATGATTGGATCAATGTTACGTATCGTGACCAGAGAAAGTCCCCTGGCCTTATGGCAGGCGCGGTTTGTGCGCGGCCGTTTACAGGACACGCACCCGGGTCTTGACGTTGACATAACAACGCTAAAGACCGTCGCCGATCGTTTCCAGCAAAAATCCCTGGCGCAGATGGGCGGTAAAGGAATGTTCGTCAAGGAACTGGAGCAGGCGCTGCTGAACGGTACTGCCGACCTGGCCGTACATTCGATGAAGGATGTGACCGTCGACCTGCCCGCCGGCCTGTCCATCACCGCTGTCATGCAACGGGAAGACCCGCGGGACGTGTTGGTATCAAGCCGCTATTCGTCCCTGGCCGGGTTGCCTGCGGGCGCGGTGGTCGGTACGTCCAGCCTGCGCCGGCAATGCCAGCTCAACGCGGCCTGGCCCGGGCTGGTCCTGAAGGACATACGCGGTAACGTGGGGAGCAGGCTGAAAAAACTGGACGGCGGGGCTTATGATGCACTGGTCCTGGCTGCCGCAGGGATAAAGCGTCTGGGCCGGGAGGACCGGATCAGCTTGTATCTCGGCGTGGACGAGATGCTGCCTGCGATTGGGCAGGGTGCGCTGGGCATAGAAACCAGGACGGACGATGCGCGGGTGTGGCCACTTGTCCTGCCGCTGAACCACGAACCGACCCGCACATGCGTGGATGCGGAACGGGCCTTGTCCCGCAGACTCTACGGTGGTTGTCTGCTGCCGGTCGCAGCCTACGCAGAGACGTCCGGCGCAGACCTCTCCATGAGCGCGCTGGTGGGCTACCCCGACGGCTCCCGGGTAGTGAAAGACAGCATCAGCGGCGCCGCGGACCAGGGCGAGAGGCTGGGCGCCGAACTGGGTGAGCGCTTGCTGCAGCAGGGGGCGCAGGAAATTCTGGCGGAGGTGATGGGTAATGCGGAACAGTGATACGGCCCTGTCGGGGAAAAAAATCTGGGTTACCCGGCCGGCGCAACAGGCGGCGGAACTGTGCAGGATGATCGAGGCAAGGCAAGGCCGGCCGCTGAGTTTGCCCGCCCTGGTGATACGGCCTGTCCCGGAGGAGATCGGCAGCGCGGAAAACATGCGCCGGCTGGCGCTGGCGGATATCGTGATCTTCATCAGCAAAAATGCCGTTGTCTATGCCCGCGACCGGTTTCCGCATATTATCGATATGCTGCAGGGAAAGACCGTCCTGGCCACCGGGCGCGCAACGGCCCGCAGCCTGCAGGAACTGGGGCTCGAGCGGGTTGATTGCGTCGACTCGGGCGGAACCGAGGCCTTGCTTGGGTTGCCGTCATTATCCGGGACGGAAATAACGGATAAACGCGTTCTCATCATACGCGGCCAGGGCGGCCGCGAGGCATTGCGCGACGGGTTGCTCGCACGCGGCGCCGGCGTGCATTACCTGGAAGTGTACCGGCGCGGGAAACCCGACATAAGTCAGGCAGACATGGCGAAATTCTGGCATGATGAGACGCCGGATGCGCTGGTTATTACCAGCCTGGCCGCGCTGGATAACCTGGTCGAGATGACCCCGGCTCCCGAGGGCGTGCGCCTGCATGGAACCGCCACCGTGGTGATGAGTGAACGCATCAGGCAACACGCGCTGGCAGCGGGGTTTACCCGTGTGGCAGTGGCGCAGGATAACAGCGATGCGGGGCTGCTCGATGCCTTGCTGAAGATGAACGAGAGTAGCTGACAGTGAATAAAAAGGTTGATGAAACGGCCGGGACGAAGGCCGCCGAAGAGGTCAACGGTGGAACTGAGGGGCAGGCAGGCCCCGGCGCTACTGAAGAATCCGTGACACCGGCGCAGGAACCGGCGGATAACGG
>MKWU01000451.1_pt1 | contig 78796 bp, 84 predicted proteins | sample 809101 | NCBI WGS metagenome assembly MKWU01 (sample SAMN05860141, study PRJNA318959) | sponge metagenome | host: Aplysina aerophoba | place: Slovenia: Piran, Adriatic Sea, Gulf of Piran | collected 2013-05-07 | reverse complement strand
CTCCCCCCGATGCTCTAACACCAACCGGACAGCCCGCTCCCGAACCTCCGGCGAATACATGATCGGTCTACCCATGACCCCATTATCTCCCAACTAATCGAGTCTCCGGAAAAACCGGGGCGATTCAGTTGGGCCGCAACAACCTCGGCACATGGTTTTGGCGAGAGAACCCCAACCCCGACAGTCCCGACCACAGCTGGATGGGATGGGCACCGACCACGGACTACACCGAAGCACCCGAAGTGTTGGGTGTCATGATCCACCCCCTATACCTGTGGCACCCCGACGGCGACCCGGCCGGCTACCCCGCCGGGGATGCGCGGACTCCGTGGAAGTGGTGGCCGCTAGCCCCCGCATACGAATTCCCCGAAGAACACGGCGCACTGTTCCGCATTTCTATAGGAGGCTGCCACCGCCCGGACGAACCATACGTCTGGGCCCAAGCCGGCGGCGGTTACGGTGCTGGACTCACCGCCGACGGTGGGCCGGTATGGGCATGGCCCGGCGTGATAGAAGACCGTGGCAACGTTCCGTTTCTGTGGAACCTGGCCGTGGAGCGGCAAGAACAAGCTGGATACGGCTATGTCACCCCGCGGACAGGAATGCAACACGGAACCGCCTTCGGCTCATACCATCCGCCGGTACCCTGCCAGGACATATTCGACGGTAAATACGAACCCGACCAGATCGTCCACGAAGTAGACATATCCACCTACGAGGGATGGATGCCCGCAGTAGGCGACCAGCCGCCCCCCGACTGGACCAACCCCGACAACCCCTTCGCCCGCTAGAAGGGACTCCACTCCGCCCGTCGGGCGACCAGCAAAGCAGAGCGGGTAATTCACATCGACGACATCGGCAGCCAAGCCGGCAGCCGCCGCAGCGTCGTCCTGGGACGGAAACAGACCACAGCGGCGAAGTACCCCCCTTAGCACTTCGGATCGCCACTCCCACCCCTACGTCGTAACCATCTGGGAGTTGGTCGATCAGGTGGTCAACGGCAGCTTGGCTAGAGTCGCCGAACTCACCAGCCTCAGCGGCTATCGTCAAATTCTACAAATCGCTGCCTCTTGCCGTTCGCTGAGCGCGGGGACTATCTCCGTCATAGACTGAGACGATGGAACCCGCTCAGTTGGAAATCCCCATCGTGACACCACCTTCTAACGGATTAGCGCAGTGAGTCGGCCTCCCGTTCCAAGAGCGAAGCTAACTCGCGATCAAGCGAGAAGCCTGCTTCTCCATGCCGCCGTTGCGCAGGAACTGAGATCTCGTGGAACCGGAGGCATCGAGATCGCCCGACGAAACATCGCCCACATGCGGTCCGTCAATCCGCACACCGCGCCGCTCCTGGACGAATGGGAGAGAATCCTGCAAGGGACGATCGACCAGATCACCGCCAGCATGCTCGATCCCAGCGTCCACGGCCAAGACCTCCGACAGGTCACCCCATTCGGTGGGATCCTCACCCCCGCCCAACGGACCGACATCTACCAGCAGTTCGGAGAACGATGGAACTCAGTGCCAGGGCAAGGTCCCCTGAAGGACATCACCCTTGACCACATGATCGTCAGACCCACCGGCGCTTCCAACTACAGCCTCTCCGCCCGTACGGGTACATCTGTTGGCTGTCCATGAGACCAAACCACTCCACCTTGGCCTCGCTATGAAGTCTCCGGGCTGCCAGCAGGACAGGGCGGTCGACGGATGAACCGCCTCGCTGGATTGGTGGCCAAACCCGCTCTCGTCGAGGAACTCTCTCCTCCCCTAGCTCGGAGATGGGACGTCCACCTCGTTCGGCTGTGCTTCCGGAGCGGCTGGTAGCCCATTCATTGGAAGCCGCCGTTGCTGGAGTCCCAGACCAAGGTCCTGGTGTTCTGTATGCGCCGGAGCAGGTTCATGTCGTCAGGGTTGTCCGACTCTGACAACTGCCTGAGGGCGATGCGGGCCTTGTCAACAAGGTCTGGCCGAAGTCGGGGGTGATGGCAGCACCAGGCGGTTCTGGACGAGTGTAGATGTGGTTAAGGGGTCGTCCTACCAGTGTGGAGCAGCAGAGCAGCCTCACGCCTGCCGACGATATGCATCACGGCGGTGCTTTATACGATGAACCAAGAGGGCTTGGTCATCATCATAGATCTCATAGATGATCCGCTACTCACCTCTGCGGCATGACCGGAGTCCGGCAAGTTCTCCTGTCAGGCGCTTACCGAGCCGATGCGGGTTATCAGCAATCGGGCCATAAATGGTGACTAGTGCAGCTTCTCTTATCTTTTCGGGTAGGCGATTGAGATGCCTCAACCCTTCAGGGGTGATCTTAACACTGTACAACAGGCTTCAAATGTGGTCACTGAGAAGCAGGAGCTTGCCATCGGCAGCCTCCTGCCGAGACCGCTCTATAGACTCCATCAGCTCAGCATCCTCCATGATCGCTAGCGTCTCTTCTAGACACTCTGCGTCGTCAGGTATATGGCGGGTCATGTGGGGTAGGTGAGCAGGTCGATCCCGTCCATTTCGAGTTCAGATGTCAACCCGGCGGACAGCCCCCCGTACTCCGACTCGGTGTAGGGAAGTGGTATGCATGACATGTCCGCAGCGGCTTCGACGTTTAAGCCGATGCTTATAGCGGCGTCCAAGCAGAACTCCTCGTCGGCGCCGTCCGGCCACACCAAGGCGATGTCCACGTCGCTTCTTGGGTGATGGTCACCCCGGGCCACCGACCCGAACAGCACAGCCCGTGACAGACCGAGGGCGTCGCTGCTGCCTCGGACAGCGCCAGCGACGCGGGCGATCAGAGCAGCGTCCGCGCTGGCGGGGGCTCTCATGTCCAAGGTTCGCATAGTGCCCTTTCCCCATCTCCATGATAACCGATGCGTAGTCGCAGGTCAGCGTAGGCACGAACCTGGAAGGCGCGACCCTGTGGGGCACGAACCTGGAAGACACAACCGGCGTGGGCAACGAGTGACGGTGAACTCTGTTCCAGTTGAGACCGTCAGCTAGCTTCTAGGGCGTGTCCACGCTTTGAGCGCGTCGTGGATGCGCACGAGAACGATGGCGCCCGTGACGAGGCATCCGCATCCCCCCATGATGGGTTCGTCGTCCTTCTGACCGGAGCGGTAGTTGGTGAGTTCCGGAAGCTGGGCGACGCCAGCCTTCTCCGGTTAGGTGAATAGGGTTGCGATGGTGGATTTGGAGCGTTGTGGTAGTGGTTCGTTGCCGAAGACGGACAGCGCGGTCTCCTTGACTTGTTCGGGGGTTGTGTATCCGAGGATGTCCACGAGTAGTTGCAGATCGGGAATGTCGGTGACCCGCGCTGCTCTGACTTTCATCGCCAGCATCCGTTCCGGCGACGCGGCGGTCACAAGCAGGCCGGGATGATCGAACACGACCCTGCTGTGGACGTCGTCGCCTTTTGGCATGTAGGCGGTTGCCTGCTCGTTCAGCCACGAGGTGGGCAGCCCACGCCGGTGGGCGACCTCTTCCACTGCTTGGGTGACAGCGGTGTGGTTGTCGAGGATCAGAGCGTCGATGTCATGGGTGAACCGGTCGCTGCCATAGGCCATCGCCATCGCAGCGCCCCCAACGATGTAGAGACGTGCGGTCGTTCTGCGGGTACGGAGTAGCTCGGCCAACTCCTCGAGAGCCTCAACCAGTTCGCGGTGTCCCATTGCGGGCATCAGACAACCATCAGTTCCCGCTCCGCGATCAGCGTCCCGTGGGCTTCGAACGCGGCCGGGGCATACACCATTGCTTCTACCCGGAACGCTTCCCACTTAGCGGGGAAGGGGAACCAATAGCCGTCCAAGTAGCGACGTTCGTTGAACACCCAAGCCGGTGCCGCCAGCCGGTCGTGGCAGCAGCGATACTCGACATATGCAGCCAAGAAAGCGTCCCAAGCTGCGCCGATCGGCTCAGGTTCTAACTCGACTAGGCCCAGCCGCTGATGCAGCGGTGTGTCCTCCCAGCGGAGACCGAACTCGTGACAGACGATCCGGACCCGCCAAATGTCGTCGTTGGCCTCCCTGAGCCGTGGTACGTAATCGGCCAGAGTGGCAGGGATCATCGAGGTCAGCCTACAGAGGACGCAACACCCCCCAGAACCCCCACCCCGCAATCGCTGCTCGCCAACAGCCTGGCCGTCGTTCTCTCCCCCACGTTGAGGCCTGTATCCGATCCGTGCCCGGCACCAGCACTGTGGCCATCCGATCCACCCGCCACCTCTTGGCAGTCCCGCCGAGGCGGCGTAGCACCTCGTCGATGCCCTCCACCAGATGCGCCTGGTCCTGGGATGGGCTCACCCACGCCCGGAACCGCCCTGAATGGGACAGCCTCTCAAAGCGATTCGATCCATGCTCGCAGGATCACGAAACGACAGATCCACGCCGGTTCTCGCGTTTGGTGAAGCGAATCCGCGCCGTTGCGCCATCAGGCCATGGCATCGGATGTAGCCACCACCACACGTCCCGCTCGAAGGCTTCGCGGTACCAGCTCCATCGGCCGTCTTTAGTCTCACTCTTCCGCGAGACGGCGGAGTACGTTGGCCAGTTGGATAACTGAGTCAGCTGCTATGCCCGCATCTCGGCGTGATGGGGTCTTGCGATGCTTCACTGCCTGTACCAGCTCAATGACGGCGCGGGCGACCTTTCTGATCTCTGCGTTCGCCGGACCCGGAGCGGCGTGCTTAACGAATAGGCCCAATCGCTGCTTGGTGTTAGCCAGGGGCGGGGGGTCCTCGCCCTTTTGACATGGCGATCCGCATCGAACACGGTTGCGCTCAGCCTCTCAAGAACTGCTACACAGTCGTTGCCGATGTTGCGGTAGTCCTGGTCAGTGCGAGCCATCGCGAAGTGGCGGCGAAGCTCGTTTATCTCGGCATCCACCTGTGCCCAGCCTGTTCCCGGGTGACTGGTGACAGACCGCACCAGGGTTGACACGATCTCACTGTCCTCAAGCTGCGCCAACTCCACGTGGAGCGGCTCGAATAGATCGTGCAGGATGTCACGCCGTGCTTGCCAGCTACCGTACGCGTCGTTAGCCATCCAGTGAGATCGGAACGTCTGGAAGTCGCTGAACGGGAATCAGCATCGACCCCGATTCGTACTAGAAGGCGTCTACAGGTTCGCAGGATCAGACGTATCTCGGCTTCGTCGGTTCGTTGGGCGCCATCAGTGCCGTGGGCCTCAAGCTCGTCATGGGCCAACCGCAGCAAGGCAACACCAATCTCCACATCGGACCGATCGGCAATCCCACCAGAGCTGACACGCTCCAAGAGACCCAAGTCGAGTACGCGGTTTCCCACCGGATCATCCACGAAGAAATCCTCAGGCCTCACGTCTCCATTATTGGGGTGTTCGCGACCACCCCTGACCAGGCGTGATGGTAGGGGTCCCGGGAGTCTGTCTCCTCCTCAGCCGGAATCTGTCACCTCCTCTCGCCAACTGAGAATCGGTGTTTTCGTCCGGTGGATTGCACCCGCCTTGGCAGGGGGCTCTGCCTCCCCACTCATTTCCATGGACGCCGGCCATCAAGGCATGTCACTTCTCGTGCCCACCCAGGTGGCATGGAATCTGTCGAGGAATGTCCCTTCGTGGCCGAGTTGCGAAGTATGAGCGTAGTTCCAGGAAGTAGAGGCATGTTTTCCTTGCTCTACTGAGCCGTTCAGGAGTCCGATAGCGATCGTTGGTGTGATGTACGATGGCGGTGCGGGTCTCCGCAAGGAGCGTTGAGCCCCTGAACTCTTGTCCAGAGCCGTCGACGGTGTCGCTGATCAGGTCCGGCAGGCCGTTGGTCGCGAGAATCGACTTTAGTTCCTGCTTGTCGAGGTTGTTGCTGCTGACCGGCGTCGGCGTCACCAGCTCGGGGCTCGTGGGCGCGCTGGCCGGCACGAACGAGGGCACCATCCGCCGCGTCTTCGTCAGCGGCACCGTCTCAGCCTCGTCGAACAGCGGCCGCTAGGCCCAATAGTTCATGGATGGGGGTTTGTGCGGGTGAAGGGAGTGGAGCTTCGTGTATCCGACCTGGTGTTTGTCCAGCTTGACCGGCCAATCTAATCAGGGCTACAGAATGGGCAATATCAGAACGGCGCGGACACCTTGCACATACCGTGGCCGGGTGCTGATCAGGCGACCCGAACCCCCGCAGGCTGCATAGGCCAGATTCCCTGATTCCAGCAAAAGATTGGCGCCAGCCTCCGTGTAGTCACAGACCATTGTCAACCCAAGGCCCCGGTTAGGGTCCTGCTCCGACATCGAAGAAACATTCCCTCCGAATGCTGCCGTCAGAGCCGATGCCTCATCAATACCCGGACACTGCTCCAGCATGCTGGCATGTATCCCTTTCCCCCCGTCCCGCACTTCGATGCCGAACTCGCCGTCTCCGATCATCCCGGCCTTGCACACCCCACCGTCCTCGCCAGAATGGTAGAGGGCGTTCTCCGCCAACTCGCGTGTCATTGTCACCAACCGTCGGCGGTCCGGTACGTGGTGGTCCCTAGCCACATCCCGAACTTGAGACATCACATCGGTTATGTCGGCAGCAGAGAACGTCGACTTGAACATGGCGATCACTCCTGCAGCGGAGATGAGTAGATGCAGCAAACTGTCCAGTTGCGATAGGTTCTCACCTGTGAGACAAGCGTCAGGTTGCTTCTCCGGGTAGAACCCCTGCCAGTAACCCAGTTCGCCTCCCTTGGTACCGACCGTGAAGGCCAGCGAAGGGCGGTACCCGCTGTTGCAGGCCGCTGCGACCGCCATGACGTAGCATGGCAGTCCAGGCAGCGGGTCACACGAGATTGTGGTTGTGGCCAGCTGCTCCCATTCGAAGCGGCTCTTGGCTCTGTACGCCTTCAGCCAGACGATTGCTTGTGCCTTGGCTTCCTCATCCGTAGTTTGTTCATCCATAGCTTTACGGCCCGGCCGAACAGCGCATATCTCCTAGCGGGGCTGAGGCTCGGCCTAGGCCAAAGGCGCTCATAGGGCGGGCGGGATCCAGAATCCGTGGACCCGGTAGTCCATGATGTGAGAGGGGTTGAACCAGACCCGATGATATGAGCAGGCGGGCACAGCTTCCGCCCGGTCGCGGTCCTTCACCTGACTGAACCCGTAGATCAGCACGTGCTCATGCCAGCGATGTTTCCACACCCAGGCTGGCACGGGCACGCTGTCGCGGTCGCATAACGCGTGGACGGTGGCCGATACCCACACTAGGTGAAGCCGGTTCGGGCCGGACGGTTCCCTCACGCACATGGCTTCGCGGTTGTCTGCCCAGTGAGCCCAGTCGTTGACGAACTGGGATATCGGATGCCCAGTCGATAACGTCGCTGATGTGATGGCGCTGGGTGATAGCCCACATGTCGATGTAGTAGCGTGGCGCGACGCGGCCTACCAACGCCAGCATCTTGTCGGCTGCTAACTCTCGGATGTTCAGGACCTGCCCGGTCGGGTCTGCAACCGTAGGGTGCCGGCGGGCGTCGATCGCTATGTCCACATATGTTGTGTCAGCGCCGTCAGTGACTCGCATACGGACGAACCCATCTCCCCAGCGTTCCACTGTCGGGTTCAACCCTTCGCTGGTCAGAACTCGTTGGGCTGCTTCAGCGAAGGGGATGGCTGACCGCGGGTATGCCCCGAACACGTCTATGTCGCTGGTTTCGCGCTGGACTACACCGGTCAGGATCAGCGCTGAGCCGCCCGCTAACGCGAACCCGTCTGCTTCGGGAAGCGCTGCGATTATCCGCCAGGTCCGTTCCTGTAGTGCGGTCAGCATCCAGCAGAGTCGTCGATCAGTCCCCTGTCATACAGCCACGCTGACCACGCTTCGCGCACATAAGGGGACAGCCACAGATCGTCCCACAACTCGACTAGCACGTCGATGTCGATGTAGTAGCGGACGTCGTCGTCTAACCCCTCAGTCATCACCGTCTGATACATGTATATCAGCTGCTTACGGTTGTCCATGTCGAACGTGTAGGGCGCTGACCAGGCTATATGGCCGGGTAGGGTCACAACCCCGGACGCTTTCGGCAGGCTCCGGTCCACCAAGTCGTCGGGGATGCACACAGGCGGACGGCTCAACAAACGGGTCCGCGAAACGGTCACCGAACGGGCGGGCGAAGTCATAAGTGTGATGATACCCGAAGCGGTTCGGGCGTGCCGCTAGGCCAATGACCACGAACCCGGCCGAGCGCCTCCTTCACGTGTCGGCTCGGCGAATGCTGGATCTCGCATCAGTCCCCACAACTCGTCGCGGGTCGTTGGCCGGACCACACCGAGGAGAATAGGTATCGTAAACCCCGTCACCCGACCCAGAACACGAGCGCATAGAATAGCTGCCCACTAGTGACACTAAGAGTGACACCGCCCAGGTCAGCATCGTCGGAAATGCCTATCTACCAGGCTGAATAGCGGTATCCGCCAAGTTGAACCGGATCTCCCCGCCATCGTCGAGATGGACCACGTCCGTGAACGTTCCTCCCACGTCGACAGCCAATCGGTTGGCTCTCATCGGCCTTCCTCTCGGCGGCCGGGCTCCTGGCAGGTTGCCGTCGCCACCTGCGCTATCCGGAAGCGGGAACCCGTCAGTTCTCCGGAGACGGCGGTGTTGAGCAGGTCCGCTGTCGCTGCGCCGAACCTGGCCCGGTCAGGATGGTCCAGCCAGATGCTATAGGCGTCGTGGTCGTCCCAGACGGCCGTGGCGATGGCGCGGGAGCCGTCCTCGGCGATTGTCAACGCCGCCGACCGGCAGCCCGGTTGGGATACGCGCGCCTCCAGGATCGGGAGCCTCCCGAACAGACGCACCAGACGTTCGGCGTCACCTTCGGCGAGCGACAGGTCGATGAACGTGCGGATCATGGGTTCACCAACCTTCCTGATCGGATGACCAGACGTTCCGGTGACCACAACACATCGGCTCGCTCGAAGGGGTTGCCTCCGAGTACCAAGAGATCGGCGGCGGCGCCTTCCCGGATCACTCCCAGGTCCGGTCGTCGCAGGATGGCTGCGTTGACCGAGGTTGCGGAGCGCAGGACATCGGTTACGGTGTCGACCTCGCAACGGATCCTGAACTCGAGCAGCTGTTCGTCTTCCAGGTCGCCCACCAGGTCGGTTCCCAACCCGATGCGTACTCCCGCCCGGCGGGCGATGTCGATGGATGACAGGCCTGCGTCGAGCACCTCGCGGTTCTTGCGGTCCGAGACCGCAGGCAACCCGAGGGCGGTGCCCCGCCGCCCCATGGCGTCGTAGGCGATCAGGGTGGGCACCAGGTACGCGCCGTGTTCCGCCATGAGCACAGCCGTCTGTTCGGTGAGGAGGTTTCCGTGTTCGATGGTCCGGACACCGTTCGTCACCGAGTGGATGATTGCTTCGGGGGAGTAGGCATGGGCGGCTACGTAGGAGTCCCGCCGGGACGCCTCGTCGCAGACCGCGCGCACCTCTTGCGCGGAGTACTGCGGACTACGGAGCGGATCCGTGGGAGAGGCCACACCCCCGGAAGTGAAGATCTTGATGGCGTGGGAACCGGTCCGGAAACGCTCCCGCACCGCCCGTCGGAGATCGTCGACGCCGTCGACGATCTCGCCGGCATGGTGGCCGAGAACCTCGACGGCCAGATGGCCGGGGCGCGGATCGGCATGTCCTCCGGTCTGGGTAAGACCCGGACCGGTGAAGAGGTAGCGGGGACCGTAGATGAGCCCCTCGTCGATGGCCATCCGGAGGCCGATGTCGCCGCCCGCCACGTCTCGTACGGTGGTGAACCCGCGGCGTAGGGCGGCTTCCAGGCGCCTGGCGGCCTTGGCAGCCACGTAGCTCATCGGCAAGGCCTCGTTCTCCATGAGATCCATGCTCACCGTGTAGGCATGCAAATGGGCGTCGATCAGGCCGGGTGTCACGACACGACCGCGGGCGTCGATCACCCGCGCCGCCTCCGGAGGCGGACCATCCAAGCCAACGATCCGCCCACCCTCGGTGTGTATCGGACACTCCACCGGCTCGGGGCCGACACCGTCGAACACCAGACTGTTGACGATCGACAGCAATTCGGTGGTCAGCTGTGCCTCACGCCCACCGGACATCCGATCTGCTCCCCACGAACGGGGAACCGCGGACATCTCGCCACAATCCCGGATAGAGCCATGGCCAATTCGATTCCTTCCGAGCTGGAGTGTGCATACGGTATCAGTGTGCTGCTGAGATTTGGAAGGGCACTCGACCTGTCTCTAGCCCACCTGCTTCCCGCCTCGGTGGACATCATGTGATCGAGGGATCACTGGCCACGTCACCCGGTGAGACCGTGCTGTCTCACCCCAATCTGCGATTGGGGTCAGGAGCGTGAACCACCGGCCTCGGGATGGTCACCGGATGGCGGTGGATTCCCCGGACAGGACGGCCCTGACCGGCACCCTCGTCGAGAAAATCTACAAAAGTCGGGGCATCGAGGTGAGCACCCGCCAGGCCCGCCGGGACCTCGAAGACGCCCGCCGGGACGCCGCCGAACGACTACACACACCCGACCTGCCCCACTGGTCCGAAGACGTGACCGGCTCCGCCCTCCGAGCCACCATCGAGAAAGTCCTCCGAACCGACCCACAACCGACCATCCCCCAGCTACGCCGGGCGGTGGCCGCCCAACACGGCCGCGCCATCGGCGACGACGAACTCCGACAGATAGCCCGGACGGTGTACACCCAACTCTACATCGACCCGATGATCGCCAAGGCGAAAGAAACGCTACGGGACCAACCCGGCTCCTCATCGGCAGCCCACCAGGCGCGGAGGGCTGCCGACCCCCCTCAACTACCCGACCCCGTTCGGCCCGGACCCCGACATGATCCGCCACACCGCTTTGACGTGGTGTAACGCGCTACTACGGCAGCTGAGCACCCCGAAAGTAAACCGGGCAGACCTCAACACGGTGACCGTACCCTCCGGCTCATGCGAGACCTAGCCGACGACCTCGACCACCCAACGGACCAAAACACCGCCGAGGGCGTCACCATCTCACGCCTCGACCAAATCCGCTACGACTAACCACACCGCAGCGTGGACTTGGCTCTGACATCCGGGTCGTACCCCAAGGGGTCGGTCCCGGCAACAAGAACCCGCTCTTCCTTATTGAGGCTGCCTCGCGAAGCCAGCTCGGATTCGATCAGCTTGAGGACGGTGACCCGTCACTTGGACGTCGAATCGAACAGAGACCCGAGTGGCTTGGGCTTTGGTGCCCTTCGTTTCTTCGCGGCTATCCGCTTCATACGCTGCCGCACCAAGTGGACAGCGCTCTCTACTGACAAGCGCTCATTCTTGGTTCGTAGGGCTCGTATGCATACCGGCTCTGAAGCGCTCTGTAGCAGGTTTTCCCATTGACGGGCCGCTTGGAACACGAGAACGACCATCTCATCCCTGGTGACTTTGCGCCCGTGGGGATCCAGCCAGATCACTGACTGCTGCTGTTCGAGGCAGAGCAGAATCATGTCGTGATTCGAGGTGACCACTACCTGGTTGGTGGCTCGGGCATGGTTGATGATCTCCTGGTCGGAAGAGCCCCGGAGAGGAGCACCGTCTTGCTCGTTCCCTACATAGCTGGCGTTGTATTCGAGTTCCCGCAGCGCGCTGGCCACTCTCCACGGAAGGTTCTCATCGAATAGGAGACGAGTTCGGGGAGGCCTACGCCGCTGGCTCTGACTCTCAGGCGGCGAGTTCATACTGCAGGGCAGCGCGTACCTGTGTGATGTCAAGACTCAGGTCGTCGGCGATGTCTTCGATGTGGTCGCCCACAGCCTTGAGGTCAGCTACCACACTGGTGGGCACCCGGGTGCCATCGATGCATGGTGCGCCCGCCTGGACTTTGGGGTTGAGCCACACGCCATTAGCCGGCCGCCAGATGGATGCCAGTAGGTCCGGTCCGAACTCGATCGGGCTCAGAAGGTCCTCTATCACCTCCGGGAAGGATCTCTGACCACCTTTACCCACGTCAACCCACGCCTCGAATTCTCCGAAGAAGCCATCGCCTACCGTGGCCAGGCCCTGGTGAGCGAAGGGGTAGTCCGTGCCGACGTGCTTGGCTAAGTACTCTCCCCCTGCCCGGATTTGCCGCCGGGGAACGCCACGCCTGAGCAGTTCGGATATAACCCAGAGGCTGATCAGGTCGAGGAAAGAGAGTATCCGATCACTCTCCACAGGGTGCAGCGGGTTGGCGCCCCGCGTCCAACGCGCGACCGTCTCGGGGTGTCTACCGACTACCCGGGCTGCCTCGGCGATGTCGTAGATACCCCGCCCCAGTAGCGGCTCGGTCTGAGTTTCAACTTTTGTAGCCATAACGGTCTCCGGCGTCAACGCGGTTGTGGGCAAGAAACTACACGCCGCCAAGGACGAGTTCCACCGGAGGCACCAGCTTGGCGAGCGTGTCCGCCTCAGAACCGTTCACCGTCGCACTGCCATCGCTACGGACTAAGAGGCCTAGGAGCGATCTACGCGGACGACCGCAGGCCGCCCTCCAGCCAGCTGGGGATCACGACCAAGGCCGTGAATTAGCTTGACTCCGTCGCTTCGGCGGACGCTGAGGCACGAACGGTGGAATCACTGGCACGAAGTTCGACGGCCCTCCGGGCTGCCTGGAGGGAGTCGCCGTAACCTTTGAGGCTTTCGACCACGCCGGCGAGTACCTGGGGGTACTCGGCGTCTCTTCTGAGGTCGATCGGGAACCAATGCCGGTCATGCTTGTGGTACCAGTCCTGGTTCTCTTTGCTGAGTTCCCGGCTCACTTCGGGTTCGTCCGCGTAGCTTTGATGGCGAGAGGCCCAAAGAGCGGTCTTGCCGGTGGCCTCGAACAGGTCTGTGTTGATGCCGAACCACACCACGGCGCCGTGCAGGCGGATGTATCTGCCGTAGCCGTAGGGCTTGGGAGTCGCACGCAGTCCCTTGCGGTCCGCCCAACCCTGGCTGGTGCCTTTTTCGGTTGCGTCGTCGACGAGGCGGCGATAATCGCGCAGCCGCTTCTCCGAATCGGTGCCGGGCTCGTTGCCTCGGGAGAGGGGTGTGAAGACTCCCTCGTCGGCGTATCGGGCGAGGCTACGCAGTTGGCGGATCTGTGTGACGGGTCCTGGTTCGCCCCTGTCGCTGGTCCTGGCTGCCATGGCGTCCAACAGGCTTTCCCAGCTGACCACCATCAAGTGCCGCTCAGTGTCGCCGATGCGCACGCAGCGGCGCTCGGATTCGATCTCCTCAAGATGGCCGAACTCGCGTTTCAGGCGCTTCCTCAACTGGGGCCACAGATATCGGACTCTGCCGTCAGGCACCAGGAACATCAGGACCGCTGGACCGTCCTCGGGCAGCCGCTTTATGTAGCCCTTGGGCTGATGCGCAGTGAGAGGGGCCCAGAACTTGACTTCGATGAGCACCCGCTCCTGACCTGTCTCATTCTCCTGGTCTGCCTGGTCGAAGCAGACCAGGTCCGGGCGAGTCCCATCGACCCCGATGACCTGCGTCTGTACCGTATGGATGGGGTCAATGTCGTGCACGCCTGACTGGACCACACCATTCAACGCGTCCACGCAAGCATCCGATTGATCGAATACATGGCAGAGAGCTTCGGTCGCGATGTCCTCTGTTTTTCCGGGGAAGCTTGAGACCAGGTAGGCCAGCAACAGGTCGTCGGACACAGAAACCCCCTCGACGCTTCACGCCTGCGGGATCAGGCGGGCCAGATGGTAATGGTGCCGGCGCGAGGTGTCATAGGGGCGATGCTTGATCGCGCTGATGGTCTGGAGGGCGATAAGTCGGCGGGTACTCCGGTTCTGAGCCGCGGCCAGCGATCAGGCTGATGGCCTGTCTGAGTGTTGGGCCTCTTGGCCGGTTAGGAGTGTTTCGATGCGGTCCAGACGCTGGTGGAGAGAACGGAGTTCTTCGGTGAGGTTGGTCTCCTCGTCCTCCTCAATGAAGAAAGCGGCGATGTTTGCGGTGATGAAGGACACAACCCCGATGCTGGTCACCATCAGCACCGCTGCGACTGCTCTCCCTCCTGCGGTCGCCGGAGACAGGTCGCCATATCCGACGGTCGTGAGTGTCACGACCGTCCACCACAGGCCGTCGACCAACGAGTCGCCCTCGAACAGGGCGAACAGTGCCCCGGTCGTTAGAGCGACCAGAAGGAACACAAAGGTTACGTACCCGAATCCGCGTTTCTTGAACAGCCGACCAAGCGCAGCGAAACCCCGCACCAGGATGGCGACCAGGCGCATCGTGCGGAGTAGGCGGCTAAGCCGGGCAAGGCGCACAAGCCGGCTCAAAGCGAGCAGCCGGCAAGAGGGGGAACGAGACGACAATGATCAACAGGTCTAACCAGGCCTTCCGTGCGTAGGCGGCCCGGTTCTGAGCGAGGGATATCACCACGGCGAACTCGGCAGCGAACGCTGCCCAGATGAGCCAGTTAGCAATCACAGCCGCGGTGAGAAGCCATCCGGTGGTGCTGTACTCCTCGATGAACACCACAGGTATCACCAGCAGAGCCGCTCCCAGAACCGGGCCCTCGAACCAGCGTCTCGCTACAGCAGCCCGTCCGCTGAGCGCATGATCAAACGTCTGCCGTTCCCTCATCCGGGGACAACCATAAACGCCGAGGGACTGCATCCGAAGGTTCCGAACGGGCCGGAGCCTGGTGTCGCCAACCGGCCATCTCGCGTGTAGGGCACCCCTATACGGACCCGAAGGCACCACGCACCCTGACCGGTGCTATCGGGTAGCGCCCATATGGGGACCGTATGGGCGCGATCGCGGCCGGATGGGCCGGGGCGGAGGTTGGTGTCAGGACGGCTCGGCTACGAGTGTTTCGGTGAAGAACCGGGCGATTTTGCGGCGGGCTGATCGAGCCAGAGCGGTTTCGAAATACCAGAAGGTGTGGACCCCGCCCGCGTACACGGCGAGATCGGCGGCGCTGCCGGCCGACAGCCAGCGCGCCGCCATCAGCAGGCTGTCGTCGAGCAGCGGGTCGAGTGTTCCGATGGTGAAGAGCGCCGGTGGCAGCCCATCAAGGGCGGCGTAGATGGGTGATACGTCCGGAGTTCGGCGCATCGCGGGTTCGACGTACTGGTCCATGAGCCATTCAAGCCGGGGCGTGTTGATCACCAGGTTGTCGTCGCCCCACAGCGCCATGCTCGGCGTCATCGTTAGATCGAAGACGCCGCTGACGAGGTTGGCCGCCTCGAAGCCGGTGAATCCGTGCCGGTCGCGCAGGCGAACCAGGGTCGTGACCGAGAGGTTGGCGCCCGCCGACTCGCCTCCGATGACAAGCCGCTCGGTGCCGAACTCGGCCAAGGCGTTCTGGGCCAGCCACCGTGCGGCCGCCTCGGCGTCGTCGGGTGCCGCCGGGTAGGGGTGTTCGGGTGCCAGCCTGTAGTCGACGCTCAAGACGGCGACGCTTGTGGCGTCGGCCATCTCCACGAGCAGCGGGTCCTGGTGCCGACTGCTGCCGAACACCCAGCCGCCGCCGTGGAAGTGGAGGTAGGCCGCCACGGCTTGGCTGGCGGGCTCGACCACGCGCAGGTGGAGGTCCCCGCCAGGGCCCGGGATGAAGATGTCGCGGGCCCGCGGTGAAGCGGGAGGAGGGGCGAACACGCCCTCGCCTTGTTCTCTAGCGGCCCGGGTGGCGGCCGGAGCTACGTCGGTGAGGGAAGCCTGAGCGATGAGACGGCGCTCGAGGTCGGCGTTGAACTCGAGCGTTTCCGTGTCGATGGCTTCGGGATCGAAGACGGCCGGATCGAGGAACAGGTGACACCTCACTGTGTGACGGACCGAGAATAGGTCCTGGTCCCGCGGGTCGTCTTCAGGCCGGGATCCTTGGCCCGGCGGTCGGCTCGATCCGCGCCACGTCGAGATCCTTCATGGGTTCTCGCGATCGTGGGCGGGATCCGGCATGCTGTGGCCACCAATTTCTGTTGGAGGTGACCTGTGCGGGGAAGGCCGGAGCGACAGATGGCGATGCTGACGACGTTGAGTCCTGAGGGCCTGATCCCGGCGGGTCATCCGATCCGCCGTATCCGGGTGGCGGCAGTGGAGAGCCCGGCTAACTAGGAGATGGACCAGGGTCCTTCGGTGCCGGTAACGGTCCAGCCATCGGGTTCTTCAGTTAGGCGGTAGGTGAGCCTTAGACCGCAGACGCCTCCGCACCACAGATCCGCCCCGACGGTTGCTCCCTCGTTGTCGAATTCGACCGGCGCGAGGGTGATGATCACGCTTCCCGGGATCGTGGGCTGTAGAACGTCTTGTCGAATGTAGGCGCTTCGGTTGTCGATGAACCTGACCGGCGCGAGGTGTTCAACAGCGGCGCGGATAGCGGAACGCTGGCCGTCGGTGAGGGAGGCTCCACGCCCGCCTTCCGGTTCCCCGTCGCCTGCCCGGGTCTCTAGATGGTCCACTACTAGCACTTCGGTGAACCGATGATCCGGACCAAACGTGTTGTCGAACTCCACGAGTTGGCGCACCACGGCCGCGTGAATCGCGGCCTCGGCGATGGCACGGTCCGGGCCTGCGGGTGGGTCCGTTCCACATGCGACGACGAGCAGGCAGCCGGCGACTACAGCGGTAACTGTTCTGAGCACCCAGACCCTTCCCAGCAAGTGGTCGGGTTGCCGGCGGTCGCCGGCCGCTGTCCACGGATCATCTGATGCCTTCCGGGTTGCTCGAGTGGTGTCCTGTGTGTTTCTGGGCAACTGCGGCCGCTGTAGGGGTTTATCCGGACTTCAGTCGGACGGCTATCTACCACCGGCTGTAAATAGGCGCTCCAGGTCACGGACTTTCAGTCGATGGGTCGTCCTGCACGAATTGCAGTTTGCTGCGGAGGGTGTGTCCCTGGGAGTGGTTCCAGATTCCTTCATGCTGGAGCCTCCCGACGACGATGCCGGGGTGAACACCGGCGGACGCAGCAAAGTCTTGTACGTCAATCGCGGACCTGAGTCGGCGCAATTCGTCAGCCCGGTCCGGGGGAATGAGAAAGGATTGGGCGAATTGATCGGCTTTCTGTTCTTCCGGTGAGTCCTTGTTCTTTCCGCTCAGGAAGATGGGCCGCTTGGTCTGGTCGAGAATATGGCTGGCCTCGTGGAAGAAGGAGAACCAGAAGATGTCGCTCCATCTGCCTCTGATGCTGAGCTGGATAAGGCCTTTGTTCGGGGTGAGCCAGCGTGCAGCACCGTTGGTCCGTGCTCCGTTTACTTCTGGTACGGCGACGAAGGCGATGCCCGCGCTCGCGCACAACTCGACCAGCTTGGGTTGCCAAACGGTGGGATCGCCCGCTCGCGTGAGGCCGCGCGCCTGCCTCAGAACCTCCTTGAACCTTGATGGATCCCAGGGCGCGCAGTCGATCTCGGCCGCCTCGATCTCGCCCATCCGCAGCCAGACCGCGACCGCCGCCGGGTCGCAACGGTGAGATGTGGACATCCTGAAGGAGGCTTCTTGGGATTTCAGAGTCTTGCGCCATGCGTTCCTGTTCGCGACCCCTAGGTACATCAGGACCTCTCTCAGCCGATCATGTTTGCCGAGGCGTTTCGTGAGGATCCCGAGCTTCACCATCGCGGCGATCGGTAGCTCCTCGAGTAAGGGCAGGTCAGGTGCCAAAGCGGATTCGTCGAGACGGGCGAGATGTTCCCGATAGGTGGCCTCCAGGCTCAACCAGAGCCGGGCAGGCACGTCCGTCGCTCGTTCGATACGGATCGCAACCTCAGCGCTGATTGGAACATGTCCGTTGACTATCCGATTGATGTGCTTGGGCGAGAGGTCCGTACGTTGCGCCAGCTCGGCTTGGCTCATGCCTCTCTCATCGAGCACCTCGGCCAGCGTGTCGCCTGGCGGCACGGCGTAGTTCGGGAGATAGTCAAATAACACTGGCGATCCGACCATCGTTCTCTCCTTCCAAGTGGGCCACGGCTAGTGGTAGTCCTCTATCTCCGTCACGATTACTTCGGTTACCGATGACCAGTCCAGCCCCGCGCTCTCGCCGACGGGAGTGTTCCTCGGGCGGAAGATGAGCCGAAACCCCCCGTGGAGCACGACTGCTAACTCGCCTTTCCGGTCGGCTGTCAACTCGTGGCACCGCCCAGGGAGGTGTCGCATCTCTTCCAACGTGGCCACTGACGTCAGTTGGAACAGGCGAGTTGCGACCTTCTCGGCAACTGGCCGACCGTACTTGCGCACCAGCTCTTTCTGGTTGGTGCAGAGCGCGCCGAATCGGAACGACTTGAACTTGACCTTCATGGGCGGTCCACGTAGTGATAACCAATCTGGTTAAGAGTTTAGTCCCGGTAAGTGACAGGAGCCAAAGTTCTGCTGGCCGACTTCGTAGCGGCGAGCGGTATCGCGGGAACACTCAGCGCTACGATCGTCCCGGATAGATCGAGGAACGCAGGTCCCCGCCGATCCAGGGGACCCAACAGCGAGACGAAGGAGCTTGACCGTGCAGTATCGGGAGGTCTGCACAGCAGGTGATCTGATCGTTCGAGGCGCCGAGCGTGTCCCTGATCGCGACGCGCTGGTCTTCCCCGGCGAGCGACGCACCTACTCACAATTGCTGGACCGCTCCGTGAGTGCGGCGCTGTCGCTACGCGGGCTCGGTGTGCGCCACGGCGACAGGGTCGGAATCCTCCTACCGAACTCGCTGGCGTATCTCGAGGCATGGTTCGGAGCGATGTTGATCGGGGCGATCGTCGTGCCGATCAACGGAAGGTTCCAATCGCGTGAGCTGCAACACGTGGTGCCCGACGCAGGCGTTCGGGTGCTGCTCGTGGCTGAGGAGAGTGGAGCGGTCTCGTACGTCGAGCGAATCAGCAGGGCATTCCCCGACCTCTCCACCGAGGGCGAGGCCGCCGGTGGGGCCAGGCTCGATCTCGCAGAGGCACCCAGCCTCGATCATGTCGTCGATCTCAGCTCTTGTCGAGCCCGAGGATTCCTGCCCTCAGCCCTGTGGGACGCCGCCGGACGGAATGTGCCTGAAGGGACGGTCGAGCGCACCGCGGCGCGGGTTGCTCTGGGCGACCCGGCGACCATCTTCTATACGTCCGGTACCACCGCCCTGCCGAAGGGTTGTGTTCTCACCCACGAAGCCATGGTGCGCCAGGGCCAGGAGACTGCTGATCGATTGGGCATCCGAGAAGGTGATGCGCTGTTCGGCCCGTTGCCCATGTTCCACGTCGGGTGCAGCCAGCCGCTGTTCGCCATGCTGTGGAAGCTCGGTACCTACTGTTCCATGCCCATTTTCGACCCGGCCGCCGGACTTCGATTGATCCAAGAAGAACAGGCCACGACTCTGTTTACGGCGTTTCCGCCCATTACCAACGCTCTCGTCGAGGCCGAGGGTTTCGACGCCGACTCCTTCGGCCACGTGCGTACGGTCATGAATGTTGCGCCTCCCGCCCAGCTGCGTGACCTAGAGGAGAAGCTGTTCGGAGCACGGGTGGTCACAGGTTTCGGCATGACCGAGGTCGCCGGTTCTATGGCTCTGTCGGACCCCGACGACCCGATCGAGCGGCGCGTCTTGCCAGGATTGCCGCTCCATGGCGCCGAGGTCGAGGTCTGCGACATCGTCGATGGTTCGAGGGCCCCGGCGGGGGTCGAGGGTGAGATCGTGCTGCGAGGTCCGACCCTGTTCTCGGGATATCACGGGCGCCCCGACCTGACTGCCGAAGCGTTCGACGAGGACGGGTGGTACCACTCCGGCGACCTCGGCATGATCGACAGCGACGGGCTCCTCCATTATCGAGGCCGCCTCAAGGACATGCTCAAGGTCGGTGGTGAGAACGTCGCGGCGATCGAGGTCGAGTCACACCTCATGGCCCATCCCGGAATCGCGATGGCAGCTGTCGTCGCCCTGGCCGACGAGCGATTGGGAGAAGTGCCCGTTGCATATGTCGAGGTAGTGCCTGAGACCGAATTGTCCGTCGAGGAGGTGATCGCTTGGTGCGAAGGCATGATCGCCTCTTTCAAAGTGCCTCGTCACGTGCGGTTCGTCACCGGCTGGCCCATGTCGGCGACCAAGATTCGAAAGGTCGACTTGCAGCGGCGAATCGCCGAAGAATTCGGACTGCCGCCTCCCCCTTGACGCGCATCGCTTCGCCGCTGCGGCGGCGACAAAGACCGCACCGGTTGCCCGAAACGGATCGGTCGAGGGACAGGGAACGGCAGCGAGAGGCCGGCCTCGTGAGCGACGACCCCCCTGGGATTAGTATTCGCAGTGTCCGGCTGCGGCCGCTTGGTGTGCCATCGCGAGGAATGACGATCTTGGACATCCAACTCGGTGCCCCCGGCCAGATCACCCCACCCGTCGATCGCGGCGTGGCCCTCGGTGTCAAGATGGATCGAGCCGGCTACGACGCCGTGTGGTGGCCGGACCACCTCATGGGATGGCACCCGGACAGCATGTGGACCGAGGACTTCACGCCACTCGCAAAACATCAACCTTCGGGCCACGTACACGTCGATCCCTTCGCGATGATGGCGGCAGTCGGTGCGCAGACGGAACGGATCCGCGTAGGCACATGCGTGACCGATCTGCTGCGCCGTCATCCCGCGTCGGTTGCCCAGACGATGCTCACCCTGGACCACTTGACGAAGGGTCGGGCGATTCTGGGAGTCGGCTCAGGCGAACAACTCAACATCCAGCCGTACGGGATCGAGTGGGATCGGCCCGTCGGCAAGCTGGCCGAAGGGCTGGAGGTGATCCGGCTGCTCGTGAACGCCGGTACCGAGACCGTAGACTTCGAAGGTGAACACTTCCGGCTGGAGGACGCGGTTATGGGCCTCGACCCGTACGGCGAGAGACCGCCGGAGATCTGGGTGGCTGCGCACGGACCGAGGATGCTCTCGCTGACCGGCCGGTACGCCGACGGGTGGCTCCCCACGAAGATGTCGCCCGCGGCGTACCGTGCTGCGCTGGACCGGATCCTCGCGGGCGCCAAAGAGGCAGGGCGGAAGCTTGATCGATTCACACCCGGAATGCTCGGCTATGTGCTGATCGGACCGGATGAGCGGTCCGTGGAGCGACTTCTCGCTTCTCCGATGATCCGGATGATCTGCATCCTCATGCCGAATTGGGCCTTCGAAAGCCTCGGGGTCACGCCTCCGCTGGGCGAAGCCGGGGGATTCCATGACTTCATCCCGAGCCGGGTCCCGGTGGAGGAGGTGAATCGGATCGTCGAGGCGATTCCTCCGAAGGTGTCGGCGCACTATGCCTTTGCGGGCACTGTGGAGCAGCTCGCCGCCCAGATCGGCGACTATCACGCCGCGGGTCTGCGCCATCTGGTGATGTGGAACGTCACCGGTCTCGCCGACCCGGACCTGGCACGGTTCAGCTTCAAGGCCATGAACGACCTCAAGGACCTGCTCAAGTCCGCTTGAGCAACTAGTAGCGCCACCCCTCATCGAGCGGCCACAGTCGGCGCCCGAGAATGTCTTCGGCGCACGTCAGCCCGGCTCTGGCGCCCCGATCAACCCCTATGCCGCGCGACTTGAAGGTCTCGCTTGCGAAGTAGAGACCCGACACGTTGGGGGCCTTCCAGTGCGGGCGAAACCGGCCGACCAGGCCCGGCTTCTGGATTACACCGAACGAGGGATCAAAGGTGTAATGGCGCCGCTTGAAGACGTGATTCCGCAGCGCCGGCCACATGATCTCGATGTCCTTTTCGAACTCATCGAACTTCTGTTTGACGAAGTCGATATCACGTGCTCTGTTGAACCGGTGCAGCATCGAACCCATGACGTAGAGGTGACGGCCTTCGGGGGCCACCGAGGGGTCCATGGCGGTCATCTCGAACATGAACCCGGAGGTACGCCCGATCGGGCTGTGCAGCCAGGTCGCGATTTCGCGCCGGTCGATGACGGCAACGGGCTCTTCGGTGGCGACATAGAGCCCTGCCCAAGATATGCGCCAGCGGTCCTGGGCGAGGTACTTGATCTGACCCACGTACCAATCCGGTAGCTGCTGTTCGGGCACGATCTGGAGCACGTGCCACACCGGCAGGGTCGAGACCACCACCGGAGCGGTGACGATCTCGTCGTGGAAGATCTCGTTCGGCAGGACGGCATCCGGTCTGGCCAATGCGATCCCCTTCGCCTCGCCGTCGGCGATCAGCACGCGGCTGACTCGCCTCCCCAGCTGAACCTCCCCGCCCCGATCGACGACAACGTCTCGCAGAGAGGCGAAGAGGTTGTCCCAGCCTCCCTCCGGCCAGAATGAGTAGGCCGCCATGCGCCTCTCGGAGTAGTGCATCTTTCGATTGAAGAGGTTGTCGCTCGCCGAGTGGTCCCACCAATCCTCCGTCATGCACTCCATCACGCTGATGAACTCGAAAAGGTCGCTCACGCCCTCGTGGTCGGTGTATTGAGAGATCCAGCTTCGCATCGGCCGGTCATCCCATTGCTCGAGCTCCTCGTACGGGGTGTCCAGCAGAGCGTGGATTACCTTCTTCAGCTGATCCTTGCCGCCCGAGTAGCGGTCTCGGATCGACCCCCATGCTCCTGTTACGTGATTCCAAACCGGCATGTCGGTGTTATGCGGCCCGTGGCGCAACTCTTTTCCGACATGCTGAAAGATTCTCGTTATCCCCGAGCCGGGGTCTTCGAGGAGATGTGCCCCGAGGTTCAGCTCGTAGCCTGCGTCGTTGGTGGCCATGCCGCGGCCGCCCAGAAAGTTGCTTCGCTCCACAACCAACACACGCTGGCCTTCGGTAGCCAGCAGGGCCGCAGCGCTGAGGCCGGCGGCTCCTGCTCCTATCACGATGGCGTCGTAATCGGTCACCGATACACCTCGTCAGATCTTATAGCCGCCGTCGACATCCAGTACCTTCCCGGTGATGTACGCCGCCTGATCGGAGGCGAGGAAGCAGACGGCCTGGGCGACGTCGTCAGCCATACCGGGCTTGCCCAGGGCAATGTTCTTGGAGGCGTCGTAGAGCATCTCCTCGGTGAGATCGCCCCGGGCAACGAGCTCGTGATACATACCGGCCGCCATCAATCCGGGGCCGACAGCATTTGCCCGGACCCCAAATCGGCCTTCTTCGGCTGCTACTGCGCGGATGAGGGCCTCCACGGCCCCCTTGGGGATCGCCGATAGCGAGTCCTTGACCGGAAACCGTCGCACTGCCATCGACGTGACAGCGACGAACGATCCCGACGACTCGCGAACGTGGGGCAGAGCGGCCCAAACCAGATGAAATGCTCCGAAGAGATCGACGTTCACCTTCTCTCGAAACAGCTGAGGATCGATCTGGCTGACGTATCGCATCGGAACATACGGCCCCGCTGCCGAAACCGCAGTGTGGATACCACCGTGGAACTCCGCAGCTGAATCGACGAAATCCTTGACGGCGGCGGCATCGGTGACGTCCACCTGGCCGACCGTGACCTTCGAGCCGGCAGCTTCGATGGCCGCAGCGACCTCCGCAGCAGCCGACTCGTTCCGGCCGTACGTAAAGGCGATGTTGCTGCCGCGAGACGCCAGCAGGATGCACACGGCCGAGCCGATGCCTCCCGAGCCACCCGTAACCACGGCGGTACCCGGCCTTCCGGCGAAGTCACTCGCGGTGTCCGGGCTCATTCCACGATCCTCGGCGCTCCGCCATTCCGGTCCCTCCGGCCTATGTCAAGGCGGGGGAGCCGGCCATGCCCGGATCGAGACAACCGGAATCCCGAGCGTGGAGACACTATGGATTCTCCAGTGCTGCAATCAGACCGTTCGCGCCCGCCAACCATGCCGCGACGCCGGCGAACGGTATGGCGCAGGCCACCGCCTCGGTCAGTTGGCCCGCCGTCGCGCCGCCCTTGAGAGCGAAGCGGGCATGAATCTCTACGAAATCGTCGCGGAACTCGGCTGCGTTCACTGCACATAGCATGACATCCGCCAACCGGTTTTCGAGCGAAGATTCCTCCAGAGCCGCCTGACGCATGAGGTAATAAGCCATCACGGCCCCAGGAGCATGCTGAGCGCCGAGGGTGACATTCGCGGGAACCTCGCCGTAGAGCCCTCTGTAGTAGTCAAGAAGCGAGTCCATGGAGACCTCGGCCTCGAACGGCGGTCCAGGGCTCACGCCCACGTCGCTTATCGCCGCTAGAGCCTCGGTCAAAGCCTGGTAGCCCGGAATTCCGCGTGATATCAGTACGACCATTGCAGCCCCGTGAACCTCATCGGGTGTCATGCCGCGGTCCATCGCGATGGTCAAGTACTTGGAAGTCACCTCGGGAAGCCGTTTCACGGCGCCTATCACGGCGGCACAAAGGGCCTTGTCCCGGGCCGGCAGGGCTCCGTCGGAATGGATCACTTCGGCCGCACTCGCCAGTCCTTCGGCAAACTTCGGCGATCCCGCGACCAGTCCTTCGGCCCAGGCTGCCGGACCCAGCATCTCGATCAATCGTGGTGTGTTCATGGCTGACCTTTGCGACCGACGTCGTGTCGAGGATATCCCACCGGCGATCCGGATAGTACGCAAACCAGACGATGGGATTCTTGCGGTGGCCACGGCGTGGGCTCGGCAGGCGCATTGCGTCGATTCAAAGGCTCTGGCGCTCTTCGGCAACAACCCGTTGGGCGCGCCGGGCGCCGTCGGCACCGTCGAACTCGATCGACCGCAGGTCGTCGGGATCCACCGAGGCAAGTGCACCAAGCTCAGCCGGTGTCGGGTGGGCAACGGTCGGAACGCCGGGGGCCACCCGTATGGGGAACCCGCCGGATGCCGCCACATCAGCCGCCCCGACATCGGGGAAGAGATAGTCGGCCTTCCACCCGTGGTGCGGATCGAGCGTGAATATGCCGAGCCGCGTAATGAGCCTGCGGTTCCGCTGCGGGGAGGGCGGAGGCCCCGAGACGAAGTCGACCCGGTCTACGAGGGTACGGGCGGCATGGTCGGCAACGAGGTACCAGACACGTGAAGGCGAGTCATTGTTGTCCGGAAGGCCACGACTCCCTGGCAGGGCAACTCGCGGAGCGGCATGGGTGCCGGCGATGCGAGAGAGGTTGGTGGCCCCTCGACTGTCGAGCTGGCCAGGGGTCACTACGACACCGACCAGACCGCGCGCCACGGCCACGAACGTGTCGCTGACCGGTCCACGCGGCGAGGCTCCGGCCCGGATGGCCCTCTCACCGAGAGAGAGCGCAGGCCGCGGCGCGGCGTCGAGCGTCCCGAAGCCCGGTGCGATGGCGAGATCGGCGGCCCCCAAACGCCGGGCCGCCAGCGCAGCGACGAGGCTTGCCGTGGTCGTGACGGCGATGACCCGAACACCGTCATCGGTCGCAGCGTCGGCGAACTCGCGAGCGAGCACTGTGGTGAACAGATCCCCGAGCGTGCTCACGAGGCCTTCTCCAACATCTCCGCTGTTAGGCCCTTTGACCCGGCCCACCCGGCGACGGCGCCGAGGTCCACTAGGGCGTCGGGGTGACATTCGGTTGGCCAGGATCCGCCAACCGCCGGTACGACCGCGTCGATCCATAGCCGGGAAATCGCCGCAAGCGGAGGATCGGCGGCAATCTGCCGTTCGAAAGAGACGATCGTGGTCTTCGCGGCGCGGGCCACCAGGCCATCGAGTCCGAGGTCCCCGTCAACGTAGATATTCCCGTGAGCATCGGCTGCCGGGGCGTGGATCAGGGCTACATCGATTGCGAGAGCCGTTGCGAACACGGTCGGTATGCCGGTCGGTGGATCCCCGTAAACGCCCAGTGACGGGTTGTGCTTCACGACGTCCGAGCCGGGCGCAGTGGAACACGGCATGGACGGCAGGCCGCGTGCCGTGGCTTCGACGGCCGCAACCATCGACCCCTCGGACCATTCGATGAACCGGACGGATTGCTGCTGCCGGGCGGCGCGGAATGCGGGCGCCAGGCCGAATCCGTCCAGAGAAACCCCTGCGGAATGAAGCTCCGCCATTGCGCCGGAAGCGAGCAGGTATTCGACGTCGACGCTGCCGAGAAAGCTCACGATGCTGAGGTCACGGACTCCGCCGGCGACGATCCCGTTGAGGAGGGCCATCGGCTTTCGGTTGAGGCCGGTGCCCCCGACGGCGACGGTCGCCCCCGGCGGGATCAGCGCGGCGACTGCTGCCGGAGAAGAGAGAGTGCGCACCATGGGCCAATCAGGCCTTGCCGGTCCAGCCGGGGCTACGAACGCTGTTTACCGCCATGTCCGCAAACTCGGATGCGATCTCCTCGATCGTGTTGGGACCTTCAGGTCGATACCACTGGTAGGTCCAGTTGATCGATCCGAGAATCGAGAACGACGCGAGCCTCGGGTCGATCGTTGCGCGAACGCTTCCCTCGGCCTGACCCGCTGCGATGAGCGTTCGCAAGTGGCGGTCGTAGACATCGCGCTCTTCGATGATCTCGGCTCGAAGTTCGGGGCCGAGCGATCGAAAGTCGTGGAGAAAGACGGTCATCTTGACAAGGTTGCGAGCGTTATAGGTGATGTGCCGCTCGACGAACGACCGGATACGATCGAGGGCACTGCCATCACGTCTGCCGCCTTGGAGGTTGGCCAGCCCTCCCTGGTGGACCTCCTGAATCACCTCGAAGAGCAGTTCTTCCTTCGATTTTACGTAGTAATACAGCGAGCCCTTGAGGATATCGACGGCTTCGGCCACGTCCTGGATCGACGTCGCTTCATAACCCTTCTCGCAAAAGATGGCCGCAGCTGCATCGATGATCTCCTTCCGTCGATCTACGGAATCCCGCCTATGCCGACCTGAGGCCGACGCGGTGCCGCTCACGATGTCGTCCTTCCGTCTCGACCTGCTCGATCGGGGACCTCTTCGTCACGTCTGCGGCGCGGATCGACCAGATCCAGCGTTTCAAATTCGTCCGAGGTCGGCTCCGGCGTCGGCGGCGCATCCTCGGGCAGCGAGAGTTCGAAGCCGGTGCTCTCGCCCACCGTTGAGGCATTGCTCCAAGGATGGATCGACTTCACCCGGCCGCGTCTCTCGACGAACTCGATAACAGCGAGGTCCGTGACCACGGCGACCGTCCCGGCGGCTTTCCGGGTGTTGCCGGCCCATCCGCGACCGCTGCCGGTGATCCAATCCACCTGGGCGGGCAACGAGCGGGGTCGGTGATCAGGGTGGTAAGCGATCACCCGAGGCAGTAGCGCCGGCACATCCGCTGTGGCCAGGCCGCCGCTGAACCGAGCCGTCGGGGCCGAACGAACTCCGATCCGGCTCGTATTCAGGTTTCCGAACCGGTCGATCTGAGCCGGGCGCAAGAATTGCAGAGTCGTGGCCTGGCGCTCGGCCATATCCATCGAGTCGAGATGCGGAACGAAGCCGGGAGTCAGGCTGCGCTGGTCTCGGGGATCGCGCAGGTAGGCTTCCACGCCGCCGCTCACGTCTAGCGCACCACCGGCGAGTACATGTACGCCATGTTGTGTTGTGTGCCTGGCGACCAGGGCTGCGACGAGGGCGATCGGAGTCCCGAGTCCGACCCCGACGACGTCGCCGGCCACGACCATCCGGGCGAGCGCAACAACCATCAAGTCCGCGATCTCGCTCCTTGAGGCAGTCACGATGACCGCGCCAAGTTGAGAGTCCCCAATCCTCCACCCGACGACACGTACGCGCCGATCGCACCTTCATCGACATCATGTTCCGGTGGCGAGCTCGTAGGCCAACTGCCCCTCGGCAGTTCGACAACCATGTCCACCTCGAATCCGAAGAGACGAGTGTGCTCCGGGGTCGACGCGATCGCCTCCTCCGACACGATCTGATCGACGCCGACGATGACGCGATTGGCGGCCCGCGCCGCGAGCACATCGATGTCCCACAGGTGTTGGGGGGGAAAAGCTATCTGCACGTGCCCGCTGGGGCTGGCTCGCCATGCGTGAAGCAGCGTGACGTCGGGTTGAAGCGGCGGGAGAGCGACATAGGTATCACCGGAATAGGGGTCGGCAACCGAGGCGAAATCATGGATGGCCAGGGTCTCGCTGCCCGTTCCAGCCCTGGTCGGCAGAAACGGTATGCCCATCGATGCTGCTCGAAGCCGTCCGAGAAGGCCCCATTCGGAGTATTCGAGATCATCGAACATTCCGGCCTTGACACCAGCAACGAACCGCGGCGCCGGACCGAATCGACCGAGCCCTACGTAGGCGGCGGCAACGCTGCGGACGCTGCCGGCGGCGACGAGGAGCTCTACCTCGAGGGATCCGGCGAAGGTGACCACGTCGAGATCCCGCCTTCCGGCTCTGATCAGCGCACGGGTCAACTCCATCGGCTTGCGATCGAGAACGGTCCCGCCGAAGTACACAGTGTCGCCGTCAAGGACCGTGTCGGCGGCTCGGGACGCATCGACGAGCTTCAGGTTCGGGGCCACCTGACGAGGCTACCAAACGGTTGTTTGGTGCCGATATCTCAGGCCGGGAGAAAGGCTGCGATCGCCGTGATCTCGGGTACGGGCTCGGGAGACCATCTTGGCACCAGCTCCATACCCGCCTGAAGACCTGACGGATCGGCGTCGACGATATGGAGCATCAAGGTGTCAGCGCCCCTGATCCGGATCAGACCGTAGGTTCGCGTGACTCCTTGGATCGTCACCGTCGACCAGGTTTCGAGTGTCCCCTGCGGTTTCATGTCCATCGTTTCCCCGCTGTGCGCTGAGCATTCCGGACAGAATGGCCGGGCCGGAACCGCCACCGTGAGGCACGCCGGGCAGCGGGACCCCACTATCCGCCGGTCGGCCAACCCGTGGAGAAAGGCCTTGTGAAACTCGCCGGCCGTATACCGATACGGCAGGTTGATCTTCTGATGCAGGATCGTCGGCTCACTCATCGGCTGCCGGCTCCTCCGCACGGAAGTGAACGATGTCCGCCAGGGTCCCGTCGCGTTCGGGGGCCGGCTTGAACACGGCCGTGATGCGCATTCCGATCGAGATCTTGTCGTGCCGGCTTTCCTCGAGGAAGTGATAGATGTTCGTGTCCGCCCCGTCGAGGCGAACGAACGCAAAGCCATAGGGAATCGGCCGCTCGAAGCCGGTCATCGGATCGATGAAAGGTACCTCGACCACCGTGTAGCCCGTGATCACTCCGCTCGGCCCGACGTCGACCCATTCCACCGTTCGTGCCGAGCAAAGACCACATACCGGCCGGGGGGGCACCAGGACTTTGTCGCAGACATCGCATCTCGTTCCCTGGATCCTGGCCTCGGTCCGGAGCGCGTCCATGAATCGCGACGCGAACTTTCCGGCGGCGTATGAATACTCGAAGTCCGCCACGTACTCGAGCCTCAGGGCGGCGTCGATCGGCGGAGTCGGGCTCACGGCGCCGACCCCTTGACGATGACCGCCTCACTCCATGCGTTACCCCCGTAGCCGGTGGCCAGGGCGGTCTCGACCCCGGGAATCTGATGATCTCCTGCCTCGCCCATGACCTGGAGAGCCGCCTCCGCGACACGGATCAGTGCGGTGGCTCCGACCGGGTTGGTGGAGAGCACGCCACCGGACGGGTTGACGGGTAGTTCTCCGTCCATGAGGGTGACCCCATCGTCGATAAGGGCCCCACCCTCGCCCCAATCGCAGAAACGCAGACTCTCGTACATCGCCAGCTCTGCATAGCTGGCCGGTTCATAGATCTCAGCGACGTCGAGCTCAGCCCGGGGATCGACGATGCCGGCCTTCGAATAGACCGAATCGGAGGCGGCAATGAGGCTGCGCATCCGCGCCAGGCGCTTGGGTGAATCACCCATGAACTGCGTGTCGTGGGCCGTCTCGGTGGCGACAACCCACGCCGGCCTCGGCGTCATTTCACGGGCGCGGTCGGGTGTGGCCATCACCACAGCACAAGCGCCGTCGCTGCTCGGACACATGTCGAGCAGCCGCAACGGCGCCGCGAGCATGCGGGACGCGAGCACTTCTTCAACCGTGATGTCGGGACGCTTCAGATGGGCATGAGGGTTGAGACAGGCATTGCGACGGGCCTTCACCGCCACCTTGGCGGCCTGCTCCGCGGTGACGCCGCTCTCGGCGACGTACGTCGAGGCCATCACGCCGAAGTTCCCGATGGCTCCCGCCATCACCGACCGCTCCCACGCAGGATCGCCCACGGTGGTTATCGCCGACTGGGTCTCACCCTCGGACTGCTTTTCGTAAGCGATACCCAGTACCACGTCGTAGAGTCCGGAAGCGACGAGGTGAGCCGCTGCGACGGCGACGCTTGCCCCGACCGTTCCCCCGTTGTTGAGTTTGAAAAGTGGTTTGCCCGCCGCGCCGATGGCGGATGCCATCCACAGCTCGGGAAAGTTGATTCCCTCGAACAGCTCCATGTTGCCGACAACGACCGCGTCGACCTGGCCCGGGTTCAGGTCTTTCGACCCCAGGCAGCGATCGACGGCCTCCCTGACCATCTCGGGTATCGACACATCGAGACGTCTCGCCATGTGGTCGGTCTGGCCGACGGCGACGATCGCGGCGGTCCTACCCATCAATTCCCCGCTTCGAGGGCAGCGACGAAATGAGACTGCGCACCGAGGCCGGCCACGCCGTGAGCGAGGGCGCGTTGCGCATCGTGATGTTGCCTCGGGCCCGCGTCGCCACGAAGCTGGTGCACGCATTCGGTCACCCTCGAGAGTCCCGAGACCGTCACCGGGTTGCCGGCGTGCCGGCCACCGGATGGATTCAGGCTTCCTCCGGCTTCAGTCAGCTCGGCACCGAGACGCGTTGCGAACTGGCACAGTTCGTGGGCGTATTGAGCCGAGACCTCGAACACGTCAGGGACATCTGTGCCCCAACCGGTCATAGCCACCGCACCGTCCCGGGCCCGGTCGAGGGCGCTCAGATCGCCGGGATGCCGGTCGGCCCAATACCTGCCTGTTGCGGTTCCGACGCCTGCGATCCACACAGGGTTGTCGGAGAGTTCTCTCGCCACCTCCTCGGCAGCGAGGATCACGGCGCATGATCCGTCACGGTTCGGCGCTCGATCGAATACACCCAGGGGAGTCGCCGACCGCGGCGCGTCCAGAACTTCGGCGACTGTCACAGATTCGAGCGTCGTGACCTTGGGATTCACCGCGCTCGCCGCTCTCGCCGCTACAACCAGGGCCGCGGCATCCGTGGGAGCAAACGCCCCGGAGGCGTAGATCTGGCGAGCACCCAAACCGGCGACGACGTCGGCGTCTGCCCCAAGGCGCCGCTGGACGAAGGGATCGAAGGCGGCGCCCTCGATGGTCGCGAGATTGCCTTCCGACTCCTTGCAATGCGCGGTTACCAACCCGATCCGGTGGTCGCCGTCGGCTATACGAGCCCACCCGTATAGGAGAGCGCCGATTCCGTCCGAGCATATCCGGCTCTCCGGTTTCAGGTAAGAGCCGACGACGTCGGCAACAGCCATGTTGGCGATGGTCCGGCCATCGTAGAAATCCAGGCTCGCCGTCACCGCATTATCGACATCGGACAGCCCGATACCGGCGTCGTCGAGGGCCTCATCAATAGCTTCGAGCAGCAACTCGGCGTAGGCGACGTCATTGCGGTCTCGAGCATGAACGCTCTGGCCGACACCGACGATCGCGACGCGCCCCAATAGATCTCCCTCGTTACACCGGCCGGGCCGGATGGTAATCCGGCGCCATCACCCGGAAACTGTCGGACTCACTCACTTCGCAGGTCCCCGGCGGCTTCGCCGGCCTTGAGAGCGACGGTCGCCGACCCTGCCAGCGCCCGGGGCCCACCTACTACGTCGAGCCAGACGTCACACTCTGCGATCTGGTGTCGCCCGTCCCCGGCCACCGACGTGACTACGCCGCCGGCGACGACACGATCGCCGGCCCGGACGTTGTCGAGAAAACGAACCTTCAAAGCCCGGATCCGTGCCGGGTCGCCGGCCCAGGCCACCAGCATGTTCACGACATATGCCATGTTCGTAGGACCTTGGTTGATCACTCGATCCCCCATACCGAGGGCGGCCACCACGTCGAGGTCGAAGTGGATCGGGTTCGGATCTCGTAGCAGGACGGCCATGGTCTTCATGGCGGCAGCCCGAACCTCGTCGACCTCGAACCCGGGAAGCTCCGCGCCCGCGGACACCCTCACGCCGTCCTCCTCGGGAAGACAAACGAGTTGGTCGACACCGCAGCCACGGTGCCGGACGAGTCGACTACACGAAGCTCGAACGAGACAATATCGAACACACCCGCTCGCTTGCCGGTCTTGCGAGCCGCACCGGTGATACCGCCTTCGACGCGATACGTTTCGCCGACGCGCATCGCTTCTCGGAACTCGAGCCCGGCTTCGCCGAACATGGGGCCGTCGGCCGCCGACGACCCGACCATCGCAAACAGCTCGTCCAACGTGAGTCCCAAGCCGCCCAGCGCGGCGTAGTAGGCGTACATCGGGTGGGCCACACCGGCGGGAAGAGGCGGGGAGTCGATGGCATCGGTCGTCAGCCAGTGCTCGTACCCCTCGATGGTGAACGCCCCAACCGGGAACTCGACACCCACGAGTCGCTCCAGGTCATCAAGCGTCATCGGCCGATTCATCGCATTCAACGACCTTCGAAGCGGGGCGGTCGCTTCGCCAGAAAGGCGGCGACGCCCTCACGGCTGTCGTCGGAGAGCAACGCCGTCACGACGGCCGTTCTCTCCAATCGCAAACCGTGGTCGAGATCGCCGTCGAGACCCTCGTTCACGGCCTGCTTGATGAGCCGGACGGCAAGAGGCGCCTGGTCTGCGAGCCGGACGGCAAGCTGAAGAGCCTGACTCATCGTGTCTTCGGAGTCGCTGCCCACCGATGTCACCAGCCCGGCGGCGAGAGCCTCGTCGGCGTCGAGTCGGGAACCAAGCATGAGCAGCTCCAGAGCCTTGCCGCGGCCGACGAGCCTGGAGAGCCGCTGGGTGCCGCCGCCTCCCGGAACCAGGCCGAGGTTGACCTCGGGAAGTCCGATCGTCGGCCCGCCGCGCATCATGACCCGGAAGTCCAGACACAGCGCGAACTCGCAGCCACCGCCGAGGGCATGGCCTGCGATCGCTCCCACGGTTGGTTTGGCGAGGCGCTGGAGCCGCAAGAACGTGCTCTGAGCCTTGTGAACCCGCTCGGTCATCGGACCGGGGGAGCGGTCGTAGCTCTCCATGTCCTTGATGTCGGCGCCAGAGATGAAGAGCTTTGGATGGGCTGAGGCGACTACGACCGCTCTGACACTGTCATCTTCTTCGAGTTGGCCGACCAACGACGTGATCTCGTCGTAAAGAGCGAAGTCGAGGGTGTTTGCCGGGGGCTTGTCGATAGTGACAATCGCCACCCGATTGTCCTTTGCGATCCGAAAGAACTCCACGCGAAGGCCGTCAGCTTCCGTCGAGGCCGAACACGTCTGTGGCGGTGTCGTGCAACAACTTCTGCTTCGCGCCCGGCTTCAGGCCGAGCTCGTCGACCTGACGCAGGGACTCCCCATGCTGGATGAGCGGATAGTCCGTGCCCCACATCACCTTGCCCTGCCCCCTGCTATTCAGGAAATGCACGAGGGAGCGGTCCCAGTATTTAGGAGCATGGCCCGACATGGCAACGTAAACGTTGGGGTGTTTCCATGCCATCGCGACCATCACCTCGCACCACGGCCAAGCCTGATGGGCACCCACCAGCTTCAGCTCCGGGAAGTAGATCGCGACGTCATCGAGGAGAAGGGGGTGCCCGTGTCTGGAAGGCATGAACTCGGCAGAGTGACCGGTCTGGAACTCAACCGGCACTCCAAGCTCGGCGCACTTGGCATAGAAGGGATAGAACCTGGCGTCATTGATTGGCGTGTCGAATCCATACGGATGCACGTGGCCGCCGACGAAGCCGTATTGCGTGACCGCCAGTTCGAGCTCTTTGACACCCTTCATTCCGGAGAAGGGGTCGATTCCGTAGAGCCCTGAAACCCGATCGGGAAATCGCTCGATGACTTGGGCGACAGATTCCCACGGGACGCGCACGAGCTGGCGGTCTCGATAGAGATACTGCTGTAGCGCTGGAACGACCACCCTCTCGACACCTGCCGGGTCCATCTTCTGCTCGATGAACTGCTCGGGCTCATAACCGACCATGAGGTCGTGCCTCCCCCACTGGTCGCCCATCATGAAGGACACCTCAGGATTCTCGGTAAAAACGATCCTGATGCCTTCTTCGGTGAAGAAATTGCACCAAGCGTCAATGGCGCCACTCATGGTTGGAGACTCGCTTTCCCTTTATCGATCTCGAGAAGCTTCTGCTTGTGCGTGCTTCGCGGCAACGAGCCCACCGCTACCAATTCGACACGGGGACGGACGGTGAGCCGATGATGCATCGCCAGGGTGATCCGGTCGGCCAGATGAGCCGTTGCCTCAGCGTCGCCTGCGACCGGCGACTCGACCTTCACGCGCAAAGGGGGTGTCACACGAGGTGGGGGGCCGTCGAGCACTATCCGGATCTCACCGCTGACCTCAGGGACGAAGCTGTTGACCAGGTTCTTCACGGCCGCCGGATAGAGCTTTACCCCTTTTACGATCAGAAGGTCGTCGACACGTCCGAGCACTCTGATTCGCTTCCCCCCGATGGGTCCTTCCGGGGCAGGTGCAGTGAACACCTCATACACATCTCCGACCGAGTACCTCAGAGGAGGGGCGCCTTCCCACTCGAGGGACGTTTTGACCCGCTCGCCGACTGCGCCGTCGGCTTCTTCGACGGGCTCCCGGGTGACCGGATCGACCAATTGGGTCGAGACCGAAAAATCATCTCCCAATACGTACATGCCGTGGTATTCGTCGGTTGGGGCCGACGCCATCATGATTCCATGGGTTCCGCCGAGAAGGTCGAAGACTCTCGCGCCCCAACCACTCTCCAACTTCGACCGTACCTCAGGCAGGCCCGCTCCCGGCTCCCCAGCACAGACAATCAACTCGATCCCCAAATCGGTAGCCTCCATTCCCAGCACTTCCGGCACGCGCTCCATCAGGTGCTCGGCGTAGCTCGGGGTGCAGGTGAGCACCCTGGGGCGTGTCAGCTTCAGAAGCCGCAACAGCCTCTCGGCTCCAGCCTCAGCACCGATCGCGATTGGCAGCGCGCCCATCCGCTCCAGTGCTCGCACCAGCGGGAGGCCGGCCAGGTACATCGAAAGGCCGAACCCGTGAAGTACTCGATCGCCGGGTCGAACCCCGACGAAACCCAGCGCTCTCTGCCAGAGCAAGTCGGTTATCTCAACATCGCGCTTGGTGAAGGGATAGAACGTGGGAGAACCCGTAGTCCCCGAGGTGGAGCTCAGCGCCACGATCTCTTCCGGGTCGGCGCAGAGGAACTCAGAGAAAGGGTGTCCGTGTGCCTCGAGGGACCTTTCTTGGGATTGCCGGTGGATATCCGGTGTCACGAACAAGGGCAAGGACGCAAGGTCGTCGACGACCCGGATCGTCGCAGGATCCACGTCTGCGGCCTCGAAGCAGCTCCGATAGAACGAACTCTTGAGGCAGTACGCGATCTGACTGCGCAACTTGGCGCTGCGTTCCTCGTCCGACAGGATGGAGCCAGCAAACGTCTCTGACTTCACTTTGCGCCCCGATCGCCTTTTGATAAGTCGGTCATGCGGCTGCTTTCTCAGCCCGAAACGATGCTTCCGAACAATCTACCAAGCGTTTGGTAGAAACGTGCGCCACCGACGTTTCCCGGATCACCTAGGAGGCTGGCGCTCTTCAGGCGAATTCGCGGAGCCGGCTACCTGTGGGGTCGACGACGTCGCGCAGAATGCTCAATTCGGCTGGAGTCGGCAGGTCGGTCTCTCCGACCGCGCCGAGGGGCATCGCAACCTCGAACCCCGTTGCGCTTTGAACATCACTGATGGTGACGCCGGGATGCACCGAGCGAAGGCGCATCGCCTTCGTGTCAGGGTGGAAGTCCATCACACACAAGTCCGTTACGCACAGCTGCGGACCTCCGCTGAAGCCGAGCCGGCGACGGTGGTCGCCGCCGTCACCCCAACCGAGACCGCTGCGGAAGTCGACCTTCTCGACCAGCGTGCGGGCATTGTGCGTCGTCGTCCAGAGGTAGACGTTGGGGATCATGCCGCCGAGGTCCGCCATTCCGCCTCCTCCGGGCAGACGGACCTTGGGGTTGGTGTAGGAGCCGATGACCGTGTTGTTGACATTGCCGAACCTGTCGATCTGCGCCCCTCGAAACGCGAACGTGTTGTACCGGGCTCCTTGGGCGTATGCCCAGAAATCGAACGGAGAGTTGGACAGCATCGTGGCGCCGTCCCAGAGCGCGTCCGACAGGGTGGACTCGGGGATTACGGCCGGATCGGCGTCGATCGCGATCGAGCTTGCGGCCCACACGAGGCCGGGTGCGTGCGTTTTGCGCGCGAGCAGGTACGCGCAGACCGGTATGAAGCTCACGGCGCCGTTGAAGGCGCGTGTGTCGCTCGTGAACTCGCGAGCAAGTGTGACGACCATCAGCTCGTCGACCGTGCAGTCGGCTCCAGGTACCGCGCGACTCACGTGGTCCTCCGAGTGATTGCGAGGATCGTCGCCGCGCCGCCGTTGGCCTCGAGAAAGTCTGCCTGATCGTTGGGAGCGGTGATCCGGTCGTCCCAAAACCGCGCGAAACGATCGCGCTCGCGCGAAGCGCTCAGGTATTCCTCAAAGAAGTCTTCATGGTGGGTATAGGACGGGTAGTTCGATGTCGGGTAGGCGCCCCAGGGTGCGTGAACGACGGCGTCGATCACGAAACTCGGGTATGTGGTGCGCGCCGGGGCATCCGTGAACGAGCTGCGCGGTGCGACCGCCTCTACGGTTACGACAGTCGCGTCGGCTGCCCTCACGAGGTCGGAGTCCATCCAGATGAGCTTCGGGTCGACACGAGTGTTTCCGTCGGCGTCTGCGGCATGGGCATGAACGACGGCGACGTCAATCGGCAACGGCGTACATGCGACGTAGGCCTCTCCTGTTACCCGATCGGTCTCCAGGCGGGTTGTGTCAGGGTGCAAGGCGAGCACATCGGTACCGATCCCGGCCTTGGTTGGAACGAAGGGGAGGCGGTGCGCTGCCGCCTGGAGCCGGCAGATCAGAAGATGCTCCGAGTACTCCTCGACCTCGATGTCACCTGCTTCGGCCGCTCTACGAAAGTTCGGAGCCAGACCGAAGCCTTCGAAGCTGACGAGTCCGGTGACCACTTTGTTCACCTTGCCCGAAGCTACGAGCCAGTCGACGGCCATCGACCCGACAATTGACACCACGGTCAGGTCTCGGACATCGCTCCGAACGAGTTCGCGTACAAAGCCCATAGGAGCGCTGTTCATCGAAAGGCCACCGATTCCGATTGTCGCACCATCAGAAACGAACGACGCGGCCTCTCGCATGGAGCGGATCTTCGACACCTGCCCCCCAAGCATTGGGCAATGAGACACCACGTGCGGCACCAGCCGGGTATGGCCCCGCGAACCTACCAACCGCTAGCCAAGTGGTCAAAGACCGGCGCATGGGATGCCAGGTTCGAGCGAGCCACGGTCAGACGGTCTCGGTTGGCACGATGCCGGTCAGCCTCCGGCGCGGGACCCATCCGGACCGACTTCGATCGCCGCAGCACGCATCTTGCGCATATCGGTCAACTGCCATCGGGCGGCCAGCATGGCGACCGCTGAGAAGCTCGACAACGCAGCGGCGGCCAACCAGGCGGCCTGAAACGAATAGATCTCAATGAGCTGACCCATCACGATCGGGCCGAGCGAAGCACCGATGTACGTCCCCGTGAGCGCAACGCTCGTGGCTCGCGCCGGAGCCCGCGGGAAGTGTTTCACAACGCTGAAGTTGAAGAGCCCGTTCCAGCCCCATCCTGCCCCGAAGGCGAGCATTGCCGCCAACGTGAGCAGCCATGCCCCGGTGCCGGTCAGCGCTCCAAGACCTACGGAACCGACCACAAGGAGCAGTGCGACCCCTCCGAGCCCGCCGGCCTTGCGAGCGTCGGCCCACCAACCGGCCAGAAGGCGGACTATCAGTCCCGTGACGCTAGCCGCGGCGAGGATCAAACCGCCTGCTCCGGGGCTGACGCCCGAATCTACGACGGAAATCACTAGGAACGCGCTGAGGGCCGACGCCACTGATGCTGCCAGGAGCGCACCGACCGCCATGAACACGAGCGGCCGCATCTCCAGTTCGACCTTTTCGGACGAGCGTATCGAGGTTGCGTCGGCGGAGGAGCGCTGCGATTTGGGCACCGCCAGGGCTACGCCGCCTGCGATCACGCCCGCACCGACGAACACCCCGCGCCAATCGCCGTTGACTGCGAACAGCGGCACTGCAAAGCCGCTCAGCATGGCCGCAGCCGGTATCGCCGAGTGTTTGAGGCCGAAGACGAACCCCTGACGGCTCTCCGGCACTTCTCTGGCGAGGGCCAGGTTCACCGCAGGCTGGCCAATCGCCATCGTGAGGCCTCCGAGCGAAATGAGGGCTGCGAAGGAAAGCCAAGAGTGGGCGAGCGCCGCTATTCCGAACATCGTCACAGCGCTCATTGCCGACGACACTCGCATTGCGGCAGGCCAGCCAATCCGGTCGGCAAGCCCGCCGATGGTGACCGAACTGATGGCCGACAGGCCGAAGAATCCGCCCAGGGCGACCCCGAGGGAGCCGGTGTCGAATCCGAGCTCGAGGAGGATCTCAAACGCGAGTGCGCCGGCGAGAAAGGGCGGGAAGGTCATGACCATCGTCACCGAAAGCGCCGGGAGGAGGACTCGTACCGAGCCGATTCGTTCGCGTTGGCTGCTCAAAAGGCTGCGCCGGCACTACCACCGATGGTTCCCGGGCTTCGTCCGAGCAACCTGGGACCGTGTCGGGCGATGACGAGGGTCGCGATCAGCGAGATGACGGTGACCACGAGGCAGGCCGCGAACGTGCCGGTGAGGTCGAGACCCCCTGTCGATGAGACGATCAGGAACCCGAGGCCTCTGCTACCGATGAAGATCTCGCCAACGATCGCGCCGACCAGCGCATACGGCGCCGCAATCATCATCGCCGCCAGGACGAAGGGAACGATTGACGGCAGTATCACCATCCGGATCACCTGGAGGCGCGTCGCCCCCATGACGCGCATACTCGCAACCAAGTCGCCGTCGACGCTTTCGACACCTGCCCTCGTGTTGTAGAAAAGTACGAAGAAGATCATCAGAACGACGAGCGCCACCAGCGGCCTGAACCCGAATCCGAACCAGAAGAGCAACACGGGGAGGAAGGCGATCCGGGGCAGCGTGTACGCGCCGCCCAGGATGGGATCGAGCAAACGTGACAGCGATCGCTGAAGGCCGAGCACGATGCCGAGCACGACGCCGATGGCCGTTCCGATGAGCAGTCCGAGCCCGGCGATCTGAAGGGTTGCGAGGATATGGGAGTAGATGAACCCGCTGGAGAACCAATCAAGGGTCCGTTCCGCGATCAACGATGGCTTGCTGATCCAGAGAGTTCGAATGTGCCGATCTGACACCCACTCCCAGCCGCCGAGGAACACGCCCAGCACTATCAGCTGGTAGAGACGGATTCGCCACATGGGGGCTCGCTCGATCATCGCTGCATCACCGCGGTTACATCGACGCCGGCGGAACGCCATGGCAGCACCACACGCTCCAACCGGCTCACGAGAGCGTTGAGCCCCACACCGACCACGAGCAGCACCGCGAGTGCGGCAAAGAGGCCTGCGCTGCTGTAGGAGCGCGCAGATGTGAGTGCGAGGAAGCCCAACCCTCGCACCGACGCAAGGAACTCGGCAAACACGGCCGCGCGCAGCGCGAATGGCACAGCGTGGCGCAGCCCCGTGATCAGGAAGACGGCGCTGGCGGGTAGGACCACGATGCGGAACACGTCGAAGCGCTTCGCTCCCATGACGCGCATGGCTGCGATTAGGTCGCCTTCGACGTTCTTCACACCTTCGAACGTATTGAAGAACATGAGGAAGAAGACAACGACCGAGATCAACACGACTTTGGGCATGAGAAACACACCGAACCACAAGATATAGAGAGGGGTCACAGCCAACTGGGGGAAACTGTAAGCCACCGTGACGAATGGACGGAACACCGCAGCGAGGGTCGGGCTGGAGCCCAGAATCAAGGCTACGAGCACTCCGAGAACGACCCCGATGACCAGGCCAAGTACAAGCTCGGACATCGTCGCGAGGACATGCTCGACGATGTCGCCGGTCGACACCCAATCCCACAGTCTCTTGGCAACGTCGAAAGGCTTGCTGATGTAGAACGGATCGATGAACGTTCGGCTGGCGAGGTCCCAAGCGACGACGATGCCGACGATGATCAGGAAACGCGCGAAGGCGACCCTCGGCCTAGTCGACAGCATCAGCGGCCTTCACCGCTGGCCTCTTCCTGGCTGACGACTTCATGGCGTAGCGTCGCCCAGACCCTGTTGTACAGTTTCAGGAATTCGGGTGAGCTTCGAATGGTGTCGAAGTCGCGGGGACGCTCAAGTTCGATCGGCAGGTCGAGCACTATCCGACCGGGGCGTTTGCTGAACACCACGATACGATCGGCGATGCTGATCGCCTCGGTCAGATCATGGGTCACATACACCACGGTGGCTCGCGCCTCACTCCAGATTCGAAGCAGTTCTTCTTGCATCACGAGTTTGAGCAGTGCGTCCAGGGCCGCGAATGGCTCATCCATCAGCAGCGTGTCGGGCTCGTAGATCAACGTCCTCGCGAGGAGCACCCGTTTGCGCATACCGCCTGAGAGCTCGTCCGGGTGATGACGCTCGAACCCTCCAAGCCTGACCTTTTCGATGGCCTGCGATACCAGGGCGGCCCGCTCGGACTTCGGGACGCGCCGGATGTCGAGCGGGGCCGAGATGTTGCCCTCCGTCGTGCGCCACGGGAGGAGCGAGTCTTTTTGGGTCATGTAGCCGACGGAGGTGTTGATGGCCGTAACCCGTTCGCCGTTGTACTCGACGGCGCCCTCTTCAGGTGCGAGCAATCCCGCGATCAGGTTGAGCACGGTCGACTTGCCACACCCACTCGGGCCGATGAGCGCTACGAACTCACCGTCGTTGATCGTGAGCGAGAAGTCCTTGACCGCGTCGATCCTCCGACCGTCCTTCTCGAAGGACTTCGACACGCCCGTTATGTTGATCATGGATACCTCACAGCAGCGCGAGCAGGTCGCAACCGCAAGCTAGGAGCGTACTGAAACATGTCCAGCCGGCCCGACCGCCGGCAACGGAGCCTCCGGGTCAACGCGTGGCGCACCAACCATTCCCTCGTCTTTTTCGGGATGCTCCTACGAAGGCTGGTCCCCGCCAGTGCGGATGGGAGCCGGCGCTCGGCGCCGGCTCCCATCATCAACCCTCTGAAGGGCTACCTGCACGTCACTCGATCGGTATGCCCAACTCCGTCGCAGCCTGGATCACTAGTTCATTGGTGGCGACCGCGCTCATCAGAGTCGTGTTCGGGTCGTCTGCGGGCAGACCGAGATTGAGGATGTACCTCCCCTTCTCGAAGCCATCCTCACTGAACAAGATCGACGGCTTGAGCGAGTCGTAGTCGATCTGGAAGGACGAGGCGAAAGCCGACTCCTCGAGGTCCGGGAACCGCGCCCTGGCGATCTCGCGTGCATCGGCTTCGTTTGCCAATGCCCATTCCCTTGCGTTGAGGACCGCTCGCAGGAACGCCTGCACCGTGTCGGGGTGCTCGAGGATGTAGTTGTCCGTAGTGAAGTAGCTTGCCCAGTTGACGCCTGCGAGCTCGGGCAGAGCCCGGAAGTCGATCGTCACTGCGCCTGGCTCCAAGGCCGCTATCTGTGTTTCCGGAGGAATCCAGAAGAACGCGTCGATCTCACCAGCCTGGAAAGCGGGCAGCATTGCGCTGCCCCTCCCGAGCGGAACCAACTCGACATCGGTCGTGGTGTCGATGCCTCGCTGTTCCATGGCGCCGATTGCCAGAGTCGTCGTGGTCGAGCCGGGTCGACCCGTGCCGATCGTGAGGCCGCGCAGCGCCTCGAACTTCTCATCGATCGTCGAGTCCTCGGTTATACCCGCAGCAGCGGCAGCCTCAGCTGAGATGATGCCGAATTCGTTCGGGCCATGGGAGAAACCGAAGATGCCGCGGAAGTCGAGACCCCTCGTCACCGCTCTGATTCCGTGCTGGGTGCCCAACTGGGTGAACGCGACCGATCCGCTGGCAAGAGCCGTGAACAGGTCAACGCCGCCTCCCAGCTCGATGCGCTCCAACTCGAGACCCTCGGCCTCGAAGAAGCCGCCGTCCTCCGCTACGAAGAACAAGAGCTCGGCCATGCCGCCGAAGCCGGCCCAGCGCACCTTCGACTCGGACAGTGGCGGTGGTGGCGGTGGTGGCACCGTCACTTCGACCTCTACGGTCTCGGTGACGACCTCGGTAACGATGGATGTCACGGTGACTGTTTCGCCCGGGACCTCGACCTCCACCTCGACAATCTCAGTGACTGTTTCGCCCGGGACCTCGACCTCCACCTCGACGATCGAAGTGACCACCACAGTTTCCGGTGGCGCCGTCGTGTCGTCGCCTCCGCAGGCCACCGCGGCCAAAGCGAAGGCAAGCCCCAGGATCAAGAGCCCGTGAAAGCCCCCGGTTCTCCTTGTCATCATTGTCGTCTCCTTCCCTCGTCTCCCGATTTTTCGGAATCAATTCTCATTTCGTTTCTCCCTCACTTGCGCGGGTCGTCTGCTTGAAGGATTCTCATGATCCGGCGATTAGTCGCCGGTCGGAACTCGGAAGCCAGCGTGTCGAGTTTCTGCCTGGCATCACTGTCGATGTAGGCCTGGGCGGCGGCTTCGGTTTCCCAGAAGGTGAGGCTGACACCTTCTCGGGCGTCCGGGTCATCGAACGTGTAGACAGCCACGAACCCGGGAATCTCCTTCAGCTTCGGCACGAATTCGGGCCATAGCTCCTGCCGGGTGTCACCGTCGGGATCCACGCCGTACTGATGCAGGATCACGTACTGGGGCAGACCGGGTTCAGTCATTCGCCTGCAACACCCCTTCCACTATGAGCCTGAGCTCATCGATGGTGATATAGCCCTCGGCCCTGCCCAGAAGAGCATCCTTGGTGCGGTTCCGCACCTCTTCAAGGTCTTCATCGGAGCACTCGAAGCCGAGCTCTCCAATGAAGTCGGCAATGATCTCTTTGTGCTTGTGCAGGCCCTCGGGTTGGATGTAGTGAATCTTGCCGAAGACGTTCGGCCCTATCACGCTTTCAAATGGTTTGCCTAGAACCTCACCGGCAATCGCCATCGGGCTCTCCGGAGGATCGTCGGGGTCGCGGTGGCCGTACCCCTCCTCCATGTTTGCCTGCCAGCCGATGATGGGCTTGATGGCAGCGCTGATGTGGCCGCCGAATGCCTTCTCGACCTCTTCCGCGAGCGGAAGTAGTTTGTCGAGGCGCACTCCGGCGTCCCAGCCGTATGCATAGAGTGCGCATGCGACCTCTTCGAGGGCCGCCGTCCCCGAGCGGTCGCCCACACCATTCATTGCAGCGTCGATGTAGTCCGCGCCGGCTTCGGCAGCGGCGAGTGAGTTCGCCGTCGCCATTCCGAGATCGTTGTGATGCTGGACGTACAGCATCGCGTCTCCGATCGTTTCCTTGATCTCGCGGCAAATGAGGTACGAGGCTCTCGGGTTGCTCTGGCCCCGGCTGTCGTAGACGTAGATACCCATGGCGCCCGCATCCACTCCTGCCTTGCAGAACAGTTTGATGGTCTCGATGCTGTGACGGAACGAGTCGGGGAAGCTGAAAATGATCTGAGCGTCTTTCTCGACGCCGTAGCTCACGGTCTCGTGGATCGCATCGACCACCTGGTCCTTGGTGTACGGACCCTTTGTGAAGTCGCTCCAGTAGCTGATTTGCGGATAGAAGGGGAATGTGACGAACGTGTCCGCTTCGCATGCGAGGTGTTCGTCGTACCGCTTCTTCCAGTCGCCCTGCTCGAGAGGCAGCACGTGTGCGATCAGCTTGTCGCAGATGGGCGTCTCGATGCCTTCGCGTTTGGCAGCTCTCACCCAATCCTTGAGTTCTCGCGGTGACAGGCCGATCGGAGTCGTGATCTCGCCCACACCGAGTTCGTCGAGCATGTGCGCCAGGCGCATACGCGCCGCCCACGAGAGGTGTCGGCCAACCATGTCTTCACCCTCGCTGAGGGTGCAGTCGATGATCTTGACCGACCGCCCCTTCTCAGCAATTGCGTCCTGGATCTCAGGATCCCAATACGCCGGCACAGAGAAGTACTCGGGTGGTTTGTGCCAAGGTCCCCAAGAGTGGTCCTGCAACGTCACTACGCCTCCTTCCGCGCCTCGCGCTGAATCCCAGTTGGACCGTCCAGCACTCGGGCGGGTCCAGCGACCTGCTCGGGGGCGGGGACCAGAGCCGACGTTAGCATATACCTGTATACACTCGCTTGCCCCAGCGGATCTCATCCAAAAAAAGGCTCCTGATGGTAAAACTCGATCCACACATCCTGGGTGACGCGACGCAACATCGCTCGCTGGGCGAGTACGCCTACCAGACGATCCGGCAGAACATCGTTCAAGGTGACCTCCCACCGGATACTCGGCTTCGTGAGGTCGAGATGGCAGCCTTGCTCAAGGTCTCTCGCGTCCCCGTTCGTGAGGCGCTCGGACGTCTCGCCGAGGAGAAGCTCGTCGAGCTTCGGCCGCACGGTCGGGGTGCCGTGGTCGCCACGCCGGCGCCCGAAAAGGTGCTCGAGTACTACCAAGCGCGGGCCGCTCTCGAGCAGCTGTCCGTGAGGCTGGCGGCGAGGACCATCGAATCCGAAACCATCCGGAACCTAGAGGCGATAAACGAACGCGGCATCGAAGCGGTCGAGCAGGAAGATTGGGAGTTGAGCGCCCGGTATGGGTCCGAGTTCCACAAGGAGATCGCTCGAGCCAGCGGCAATGAGCACCTCTATGAGCTGATATGCGGCTACGACCTGAAGATCGGATGGGCGCACGCCACGGTTGCGAGGCGAGGAGGCCGGGTACGACCCGCCGAGCATTCCGCGATCGTCGCAGCGCTGAAGGCGGGCGATTCCGAAGAGGCAGCCCGGCTCATGGCCGAACACACCGATGCTTCAGCGAGAGCCTTCGCTGCCAACACCGCGGTCGCCGACGAGCACTAGCCCTCCAGTTCGGGCGGGCGGGGTAGTAGCTCGAGGAGCGCCTCGCTCAGCCCGCCATCGACGTAGATCGTTTGTCCGTTTATGTACGAAGCCGCGTCCGAAGCGAGAAAGGCGATGAGTCCGGCAACATCTCCAGGTGTGCCGATCCGGCGGGAGGGAACGGCCGCGGCGCGCGCCGCACGTCTCGCCGGGTCGTCGTAGATGTCGGCAGTACCGGGAGTGGCGATGAGACCGGGCGCGACAGCGTTACACCTGACGCCACGAGGCCCCCACGAGATGGCTGTTTGCTTGGTCAAGGCCACCACACCCGCCTTCGAGGCCGAATAGGCGCCCGCGCCCGAACCGATCACGGACGCTGCGATCGAGGCCACATTGATGATCACCCCGCCCTTGCCCAGCATCGCGGCGCCGAAGTAACGGGTGCAGTGGAACGTTCCGCGCAAGTTCACGTCGAGCACGCTCTTGAATTCGGCCGGATCCACTTGCTCCAGCGGCGCAAACCGCCAAATGCCAGCGTTGTTGACAAGAACATCGACGGGGCCGATCGCGTCAGCGGCTCGCTCGACGGCCTTGGGATCCGCTACGTCGCACTCCCATATCCCGGGACCGGGCTCCAGGTCGAGCCGGAAGACCTCGTGACCATCCTCTTCGAGAACCTCGGCGACGGCCATGCCGATACCGCGGCCGGCACCGGTAACGACTGTTTTCTTCGGCACCACGGCCCCTCCCATCTTCGAGGACTGTCGAATCGTAAGCGATCGAGCGTACGTTGCCCGAGGACTGTAGGTTCCGTCTCGGACGAGGGTGCTGAAAAACGGGTTCTGCGGGGTTCGCCTCTGGCAAACTGCCTGGTACGCAGTGGTCGGGTATCACGCGAACCCCTTTGTAGGGGTTTTTCAGCACCCTCGGAGACGGCGGCGAAATGAGCCGTCGGTCCGAAAGGAGGAAGATGGAGGCGACATCGCCCGCGGGCGCCGATCGGCTGCAAGCGTGGTTGGGTTCCCCCGACTGGCTCGAGGACCTCGTCACGGCCCATCCGGTTGCCGCCGAGGGGCTCGCCAGACTCACCGATGCCGCAACCGGCGACGGTTCGATACCGGCCTCGGTCAAGTGGCTCTATATGGCAGCCATCGCATCCGTCAAGCAGGAAGACGATTTGAGCTTCGCCTGCCTCGAGCAGGCCTTCGCATCAGGCTTGAGCAGGTACCAGGCCGATGGCGCCGCGCTGACCCTTCTGGTGTCACGCGGAATTCCGCCGTACCGGAGGTTCATCGCCGCGGCCGATCAGATGGTTCCTCGCCGCGGAGCCGAAACGAGCGAGCCGCCGGCCGGCAGCGTGAGTGCCGAAGAGGCGAAGGCATATGCCGCGTCCGTGTACGGAACGGTGCCCGATCGTATCCGGCTGATGGCCGATGAGGTCCCCCGCGCTCTAGAGGGCTACCTGTTGCTGCGGCGTTCGGGACTGCGTGACACCGGCCTCAGCCCGTTGCACACCGAGCTCTTGCTCGTGGCCATCAACAGCTCTCTGCACGAGCCGGAGTTCGTAACTGCGCATGCGGCCGCCGCCCGAAAGGAGGGCGCATCGGACACCGAACTGGCGGAGGCGGTTGCAACGGCGGTGCCTTTCGGAGGATTGGCAGCGTGGCGCCCGGGAGCTGCCGGCATCGCGGCATCACGCGCTCGGCCCGAGAAGGGCGCAGGCCCCTGACACACGAGCCAACCCATCCCCGTCTTTTTCAGCACCCGCCTCGGGTGGGCCGGTCGGGGCTGATCACCTGCCGAACTCGCGCCTACGCATCCCATCAGGGTCGATGACCTCACGGATGAGGCGTACCTGCTCTCCGGTCGGCCCCGGGGTTGCCGGCACATCGGTTGGGATGACTAGTTCGAACCCGGTGGCGGCGCGTATGTCGTCCACGGTGACGCCTCTGTGGGCCGACCTGAGGCGCATCACCTTGCTCTCCGGCTCGAAGTCGAGGACGGCGAGGTTGGTGACGACCGCCTGTGGGCCCCCGGCCAGACCGAGATCCTCGCGCTCGTCACCGCCGCCCAGATACCCGGCTGCTGAGACGAAATCGACCTTCTCCACGAGGCTGCGGGGGCTGTGATTCGGGTTCCAGTAGTAGAGGAGCTTGCCGAGCGATCCCATGTCGCCGAGGCCCGCCGTACCGGGTAAACGCACCTTCGGAGTGTGAAAATCGGCACCGATCACCGAGTTGTTGGCGTTGCCGTACATGTCGAGCTGAGCAGCTCCCACACAGAACTTCTGCAGCCATCTCCCATTCATGGCGTAGTTCCAGAAATCACCGTATTGCTCCATGTACATGACCGAATCGCTCCAGAGTTGCGATTCGAGAGTGGAAGCGGGCACCTTCGCCGGTCGCGGTTCAAGGCCTGTAGCCGACGCCAGCCACACAAGGCCGGGAGCGTGCGTGAGTCGGGCCAGCATGAAGGCAGACACCGGCAGGAACGACGCCATTCCGTTGCATGCCTGATCGCCGTCCTCGAAGAAGCTCGAGAGCACGCTGATCATCAACTCGTCGACCGTATAGTCGCGCGCCTCCTGGTGTGCCTCCCCGCTCATACGCCTTCCTTGCCACGTAGGCGGCTCATCATCGCCGCACCCCCGGCGGCGCTGAGGTATTCGGCGTGAGACGAAGGGCCGAGTATGTGCTTGTCAAAGAACTCCTGCGCCGCGTCGTCGTCCCGCGATACCTTTGCCCACGCGAGGTGGAAATCGGAGTCGTAGCGGTATTCGGGGAAGAACGAAGTGGGGTGGGCGCCGTACGGAACCTCGACGACGGCGTCCACTACGAACCCCGGAAGTACCGTGCGGTCCGGGCTGCGTCGAAGAATGTCGGATGAGACGATCTCCTCGGCCGTCACGATGACCTTCTTGGCGGCCTTCGGGAAGATCCCGATATCCGGCCAGAGGGTCGTCGGTTTGTATTGCACGTTGCCCTCGGCGTCGACACGGTGTGCGTGGACGAGCGCGACGTCCGGAACGAGGGCGCGGCATGCCACGACCGCAGGACCGCCGAAGGGATCCTCAACCAGCTGCAGGTTGTCGGGGTTCTGGCTGATCAGATCGGTTCCGATCAGGCCGCGTGTCGGAAGATACGGCAGATTCCGGGCGCCGGCGCCGAGGCGGGCGTTCAGTGCGGTCTCAGAGAGCTCTTCGACGCGCACCCGGCCGCCCTCGACGGCCTTGCGGTAGCGCTGACACAGCCCGAACTGTTCCATCGTCACCGCGGCGCCGATCAGCCGGTCCATGACACCTGCGAAGGAGAGCCAATCGACGGCGATGCCCCCGACCAGGACCACAACCCCCAAGCCACGCTTTTCCTGCCGTATGAGTTCCCGCACCGCCGCCATCGGCGCCGCCTGGGTAGCCATGTTCTGCAATGCGACAACGTCGCCGTGCTGCACATGGGTGGCGATCGCCTCTTCGATCGACGTGACCTTGCTATTCGCCAATTCCCACGCTCCTCGAACAGCCTCGTGGTCTAGGAGGGTACTGAAAAACGTCCCGTTGGCCCGATAGCAGGCCGCGAAACCCCAGGTCAAAGCATCGCGAGCCACCTATCCCCGTCTTTTTCAGCACCCTCACTATCTGCGCTCAGACCAGCGGAATGAACTCGAGGCCGCCGTGCACCTCCAGCACCTGGCCGGTGACATAGTCCGATTCGCTCGAACTCAGGAACGCAACTGCTGCCGCGACATCCTCCGGGAGTCCCGGCCGCCCAATCGGAATATGTGCTTCGATCTTCGGAATCATTTCCGCGGGGATTCCGAAACGCCCGGCGTCGTCGCGGGGACCGCTAAGCCGGGTGCCCTTGATGTACCCCGGCGCGATTGCGTTGACGTTGATCTTCTGCCCTGCCCACTCCCGAGCCAGGGACTTGGTGATTCCGATGACACCGGCCTTCGCTGCCGAATAATTGGCGTTGGCTGCGGCGCCGTAGATTCCATTGATCGAGACGATATTCACCACTTTCCGGTGATGCTGTATCTCGCGTGCGTCCTTTCGAAGCAGCCTCGCCGCGGATCGGCACACGTTGAATGTCCCGGTGAGGCACACGTCCACCACGAGATCCCACGTCTCGTCCGACATCCGATGAAGCCAGTCGTCTGCGGTCAGGCCGGCATTGTTGACGACTATGTCGAGTCCGCCGAATAGCTCGGCGGCAGCGCCGACCATCAACTCGGTGTCTGGCGGGTCGGTGACGCTGCCACCCACATCGCCGGCAGCCCCTCCGGATCGCGTTATCTCGTCTGCGGCTCGGCGGGCCAGGTCGGCATCGCGGTCGTTGACTACGACCTTGCAACCTTCCGAGGCGAGGCGCGACGCGATGCTCAATCCGATGCCCCGCCCGCCACCGGTAATCAACGCCACCCTTCCCTTGAGGCCTCGGAGGCTGCTCATTTGAACGTGGTCGCAGACCGACCACGGGACCCGCGATAACAAACGAGCGCGCATGGCGTGAGCACGCCCTAGAAGGACCTTGGCATTCCAAGAGCCTCGGCGATGGAATTCCTTGCCATCTCGTTGGCGATAGGGCCTATGCGGTAGAGCCTGGCGTCCCTCCAGTAGCGCTGAGGGTTGGTCTCGTACGCATACCCCATTCCTCCAAACATCTGCAGGGCGAGGTCGGCACACTTGCCGGCGTTCTCCGAACTCACGACCTTGGCCATGTTGGATTCGAGACCACATTCGAGGCCCTCGGACTGGCGCCAGGCTGCATTGAATGTCATCAGTTCGGCCTGGGACTGCATCATCTTCATGTCTGCGATGTAGTGCTGGAGCACTTGCATTTGCTCCAACCTCTTGCCGAACACCTCTCGGACCGCCAAGTATTCCAGTGCGTCTTCCAGCACGCCGTCGATGATCCCGACACAGAGCGCGGCGAGCATGATCCGTTCGTTGTTCAGCGTTCCGAGGCTCTGTTTGAACCCGTTCCCCGGCTCGCCGAGAACCAACTCGTCGGGAACCCATGCGTCGTCCAGCCACACCTCGCATGACCCGACCGAGCGCATTCCGATCTTCGGGATCTGGCGCGTCGTCACGCCGTCCTGTTTCGCAGGCACCAGGAACACTGTGGTACCCGCGCTCCTCTTGGTGGTGACAGGCTCGGTGCGAGCCAATAGCAGCAGGTAGTCGGCAACGTGGGCCGCCGTGGACCAGATCTTCTGGCCGTTGATGACCCATCCACCGCCGCCGCTGACCGCGGTGGTTGTCATCGCGCCGAGCAGATCGGTGCCGCCCGCAGGCTCCGTGTATGCAATGGCAAACTTGATCTCGCCTCTGGCGAGTCGGGGAAGGATTTCCCGCTTCTGCTGCTCCGAGCCATAGAGCCCGACCGACTTAGCCCCGGAGAACGAAGAGATGCCCCAAACCCACGTCAAGCCTGCCAGGGAACGCGCCAGCTCGCGACAGAGAATCATCTGGCTGATGATGTCTCCGCCCTGACCACCATATTTCTCGTCGATGCCGATCGCATGGAATCCCGCCTCGGTGAACTTGTCCCACAGCTCGTGGGGAAACTCGAATTCCTGCTGTTCTAGGCGGTTGGCATACTCTTTGGGTGTCTCCTTGTCTACCCAGTCCCGCAGTGATCTGCGAAAAAGCTCTTGTTCTTCGGTAAAACCGAAATCCACGTCAGCCTTCCCTTACCGGCTATCGATCCGCATCGAGAATTGCCCGACTCTCTTTGAATCAGCCAGGCGGAGATCGCCGTCATTCACTCGTACGATCCACTTTTTGCAGCCTACCAAACGTTTGGTTGGTAGCTTTATCGTCTCGGCTAGCTTCGTGACCCTCGAGAGCAGCTGCGATGTGAGGCGCCGATGCAATGAGTCGGGGAACACCGACGAGAGTGGCGATGGCGGCGACCGACCCCCACACCTCATCTGCCGACGCGCCGGCGGACAACGCTCGCGTGACATGGGCACGAAACGACGCCGCAGGCGCTCCGAGCGCAACCAGGGTGGCGATCCGGACGAGCTCGATCTCTCGCTCGTCGAGGGAACTGCTGGTCTCGCCGGCGACTCGCGCGTCGCGTAATGCTGAGATGAGGCCCGGAGCGGTGTCCTTGAGGCCCTCCAACTCGGCAGGGACGGCAATCGGCGTCGGTTCTGGCACGCCGGGTACGATATCAAACGCGATTCGAGCCGGAGGCAGTGTGCTGGTGCAGCAATTCGACCGCTCCCAGGATCCCATACATGGTCTGAGCTTGGTGGTCTCGTGGACGTCGGGTTCACCGAGGAATCGGCCGGCGACACAGCCAGGGACAACGCATCGGCGTGATCACTCGGGCTCCGGCGATCGCTGAGGCTCCGGCGCTTGTGTTCGACCACGTCGCTCTCGCGGTTCGGTCTCTCGACAGGGCGGTGGTTCTCGTTCGGGACATCTTGGGGGCGACTTTCGTCAGCGGGGGAGACGACGAGAAACTCGCCATGCGATCTCTCCAGTACAAGCTCGCTCCGGGAACCAAGATCGAGCTTCTCATGCCGCTGGACGACGAAGGGGTCATTGCGCGGTTCATCGATGCGCACGGCGAGGGCTTCCACCACGCCACCTTGTTCTTCGAGGACATCGAGGCGCTCATACCGCAACTGGAGTCGGCAGGATTCGAGGTAACGGGCACCGACCTTTCGAGGCCCACATGGCGCGAGACGTTCCTCCGTCCGAAAAGCGGCTTCGGGGCGTTGTTCCAGTTTGTGGACAGCAATCTCGACTGGGGCACCCCGATCCCGGGCATTACGGAGGAAGCCGTGCTGAGCGGGAAGGTCGTCTGGAAAGGCAATCGGCCGGTTCTCCGAAGCTCTGTCGGCCAGCCCTAATTCTTCATGTTTCCGCCACACCGACGCACATCAGGCCACTTCAACGCCATGATTTGCGCCTGGCCACCCTTCACCGGGCAGGTGCATGTCCCCCGCCAGACAAGACCGCGCCTGCCGAAAGTCATGGCCCACGGTCCGGTACCCAAAGCGGCTCGTTCGTTCACCGGACAAACCCCCGATCCATGAAAAATTGGGGCTGATGCGGGGCTCCCCGGTTGAGGTGACGACCTGGGGAGGTCTTCTCATGGCAGCGGCGCAGCGGTCGCCGGAACACGTGGCCCTGGCCTTTCCCGACCGTCGCCTCAGCTACTCGCAACTGCTCACAAGGGCAATCCGGCGGGCCCGGTCACTCCGTGCGCTCGGGATCGGGGCCGGGGATCACGTCGGATTATTCATGCCGAATCTGATCGAATACGTAGAGGTTCTCTTCGGCATTGCCCTCCTCGGTGCCGTCGCCGTCCCGATCAACGCCAGATACAAGGAACACGAACTCGGTTACATCATCGAGAACGCGGATCTCGACATCCTCATCACCACCGACCTGGCTGCTGATCGCGTCGATTTCGTTGAGCTGGTGCGAGTGAGCCTTCCCGGCATCGGCGAGACGGAGAACGTCACGGAACTCCATCTCTCCTCCGCGCCACGTCTGCGTTCGGTCGTTGTCTTCGGGGTATCCCAGCCAGACGGAATGCTCTCGCAGGCACAGTTCGAAGCGGCCGCAGAGAGGATCAGCGAGGAAGAGATCGAGCAGCTCGCAGCGAGGGTGGCGGTGCGCAGCGTGTGCATCATGATCTATACGTCAGGGACCACCGACCTCCCGAAAGGCTGTCCTCTTACGCACGAGGCCCTGGTGCGCAGTGGTCGCGCCATGAGCCGGCAGCGTTTCCTGTTGACCGCCGAAGATGTGTTCTGGGACCCGCTACCGATGTTTCACATGTCGGCGATTCTGCCGATCACTGCCGTGTTCGATGCCGGCGCCACTTTCCTGTCGATGACGCATGTCGAACCCGACGCCGCGATCAACCAAATCGTGACGGAGCGACCGACGGTGTTGTTTCCTTCCTTCCCGACGCTGACCACCGCGCTGATACACAATTCGAGATGGGGAGAAGTCGACCTGACACGAGTCAGAGTGGTCAACAATGTGGCCTCGCCCGACATGCTCAAGGCGTTTCAAGCCGCATATCCCGACGCCATCCAGGTGAGCGCGTACGGTCTCACCGAAGCCGCCGGGGTGGTCTCTTTCAACGAACTGACCGATACTCTCGAAGAACGCTCAACCACGTGTGGGCGTCCTTTCTCGGGGATCGAGATTCGTATCGTGGACCCGGAAACGGGCGAGCCACGAGGTGTCGACGAGCACGGTGAGATCAACATTCGGGGTTACTGCCTCTTCGAGGGCTACTACCGGGACCCGGAAAAGACGGCAGAGACGATGGATGCCGACGGTTGGCTTCACACGGGGGACCTCGGCAGTCTCGACCTCGACGGGCGCATCAGCTACCACGGGCGCCTCAAGGACATGCTCAAGGTCGGAGGTGAAAACGTCGCAGCTGTCGAGATCGAGTCGTATCTCGGCACGCACCCGGCGGTAAAGATCGCGCAAGTCGTGTCTGCGCCGGATCCCAAATATGTCGAGGTGCCCGCAGCCTTCGTCGAGCTCCATGACGGCATGGAGATAGCGGCCGACGAGCTCGTCGAGTACTGCCGCGACAAGATCGCGAGCTTCAAGGTGCCCCGCTACGTGCGCTTCGTAACCGAGTGGCCTATGTCCGCGACGAAGATCCAGAAGTATCGGCTTCGGGAGTGGATGCAGAGTGAACTCGACCGCGGCGGGTAAGCGAACTCCCCAACCATGTGTCGCGCTCCAAACCCGATCAGAGGCCTTGGAGCCCGGTCAATCCTCGCCGAAGGGCGCTTCGTCCCAACGCTGCCGAAGCTCCGCAGCGAGATGGTCGTTCTCGGCGTTGCCGGGATGGGGGTACCAGCGATCGCCCACAGCTTGGTACCGGGTAGCGAGTTCGATCAGCACCCCGTGCGCCTTGTCCTCTCCGATGAAGTTCCACTGCAGCCATGGAATGTTGGGGGGACCGCTGTTCTCGTCGAGAAGAACCGGAAGCCCGGCTCTACGACATTGCTCAACCGTGTGACCGAAGTCGTCGGAGAGAAATGCGATGTGGTGGACGAACTCACCGCGGCGGTCGAGCAGTTTGTCTACCCAGGTTCCCGGCGTTCCCGGCGCCCACAACTGGATGCTGACGCCGAGGGGATCGGGATTCTGAAAGGTTGCCCAGATCATGTGAACGCCGTCGGCCGTGCCTTCACCCCGGGTCAGCTGCAGTGTGTGCTCCGGCGAGAGAACTTCGAGAATGTCGTGCCAATCAGCGATCGCCGTTTCCAGATCGCGCACGCACATCGCGACGTGATCGATATGGACAGATGGCATTCGTTTGCCCCCCGGACGGTTCGACGTCACTCTAAACAAGACCCGAACCGAACCCGCCGGGTGTCGCCCCCGTCAGCGAAGGTCCCCTCCCGCGAACCAGTGTTCGAAGGCCGCCCGCGCCGCGGCATCCACCAGCTCGACCCTAAGCCCGTGGGCCGAACGGTGGTAGGTGAATCCGGAGGGTTGCTCGCCTGATCTGCTGAGGCCGGCCGCCTCGAGAGCCATCCCTCGATGCTCCAACTGCGCAGCGTCGATCTCGAGCTGGTGGCTCCACAGTCCGATGTGATGGAGGCCGCTCACCGGCGCCCAGATCGTGCCTGCGGCGCCCTCGATGAGCTCAAGGTGGGGAGGACCTTGTCGGGAGTACGTGAACCGGATCTCCGTAGTCAGGTCACCGGCCCCGACGCGGATTCTGATTGCTCGTTGCTGGGGGCGTGCCCATGTCAGGCCGAGTGCGTTCCCGTACACGCTCATCGCCGCCTCGAGGTCGGGCACCGCGAGCGCGGTATGGCTGATACCCGCGATATCGATCGACATGACCGGATTCCGCCTAACCCGGCCCGCCCGCAAGCCAATCATCGAACGATTGGCGGCGAGAATCATCGAGGATCTCGACCCGGAAGCCATTAGCGTCGGTGAAGTATGCGAAGCCGAGCAACCCGCCATCCTCGGTGTCATAGGTGGCTTCGAGCATCATCCCGGCCCGGGTCAGTAGCCGTCCGGTGCCGCGCAGATCCTGAACCCAGAACCCGGCGTGGTGTATGCCTCCTCCGGTCGGTTCCCACGGCGTGCCTGGGGCCTCGCCGATCAACTCCAGATGGGGAGGGCCTTCTATCGAGTAGGTGAGTCGGAGGTCGGCCGTTACCAGCCGGCCGAGGTGGCGCACGGTGCGTTCGCCGTGTCGTACCGGCGCCCACGTGAGGGCCAGCTGGCTGCCCAACTCGTCCATCGCGCCATCGAGATCCGATACGACAATCCCGATGTGGTGCATCTGCGATAACCCGATGCTCAACCCCAATTTTTCATGGATCGGGGGTTTGTCCGATGAATGGTGGCCAGGCGCAATCATGGCGTTGAAGTGGCCTGATGTACGTCGGTCTGGCGGGAAACATGAATAATTAGGGTCAACGCGGGCCCTTCTTGATGAGATCCTTGAGGGCGGCGATGCCGAGAACCATCTCGTCCCAGGCTCTTTCACCGCGAACTACCGGTGTGCAAAGGACATGGTCGAGCCCGGCTTCCGCGTAGTCGACCAGGAGTTCTGCGACATCCTCCGGACGCCCGGTCACCGGTCGCCGATCACCGTAGCCGTCGCCGACGGACGACCAGCCGGAGTAATCGAGACCGTCACCGATCGTGACCTCCATGTGGATCGACACGGTGACCTCCTCACGATTGCGCCCGATCTTCTCCATCTCGGCGAGGAGCATCGCGACTCTTCTCTTGAACTCGTCGAGCGGCGCCCAGGTGCCGTGCCAGCCGTCACACCATGCAGCTCGACGCAACGCACCCGGTGATGAGCCACCTATCCAGACGGGGATCGCCTCGGACGGCCTCGGATTCACTCTGACTGCCTCGAATGAGAAGAATCGGCTTTCGAATTCTGTGGCTCCCGTCCAAAGGGCCCTCCACCCACGGATGTAATCGTCGAGTCGTTCGCCGCGGCCCTGGATCGGAACGCCGACGGCGGCAAATTCCTCGGTCAGCCATCCGGCTCCGACTCCCAGAATCGTGCGTCCGGGCGCCAGCCAATCCAGCGTCGCCCACTGCTTGGCGAAGTGCATCGGATTTCGGTAGGCAGGGACGATGACGCTGGTTCCAAGGCCGACCCGCCGTGTGTGAGCTGCCGCGAGCGCCAGCAGCGGAATCGGCTCCGGAAAGAACGAGGGCAAGCCCTCGATCGACGTCGGAACCGCTACGTGATCCGACGCCCACACATCTGCAAAGCCGAGGTCCTCGGCGACAACAGCCACGGCCCCCACCCTCTCGGGCGAAGCCGCTCTGCCGAGCTGGGGGAGGTGCAGTCCGAACTTCAAGGCGCCACGACGACCCGCAGAGCCCCCGTCGACTTGTCCGCTGCCGCGACGAACGCGTCAGCCGCCTCCTCGAGAGGAAACCGGTGCGAAACGAGACCGCTGAAAGCATCCGGATCCGACTCGAGGAATTCGAGCGCGACCTCGAAGTCGTGGCGGCCGTCGATGACCCCGTAGGTCATCGAGAAGAACAGGCGCAACTCGCGAAACGCGGCCCGGCGCGTGTCAAGGCGCGTCGGATCGTTGAACAGCCCCAGCACCAGCACCTCACCACCCGGATTCACGGTTCGAACCGCGAGATCAAAGGTTTCCGGCCCTCCTCCGACTGCCTCGACCACGACATCGGGAGCGAACCTACGTATTCCGGAGACCACATCGTCAACAACGGGATCCAAGACGTCCATCGCCCCGAGGGTCTCGGCCGCCGCAGCCTGGCGGGGGTAACGAGCCACACACAGCAGGGCATCGGCGCCGAGGCGCGCAGCAGCGGCGGTCGCGAGCAGTCCGATTGCACCCGCTCCGATCACTGCGATCTTGCGACCGGCCAGTGTCCCGTCCTGTGCGGCGAAAATATGGCTTGCCCGGTAGGCGTGAACCGCACATGCAAGAGGCTCGGTGAGGCTCGCCAATTCGTCGGCCATTCCGCCGGGAACGTCGAACAAGCTCGAGGCGTTGACCGACATCCGTTCTGAGAACCCCCATGACCGGAGGGGGGTGCGGTTGCTGCAGAACAGCGCCTTGCCATCCAGACACGCCGTGCATTTCCCGCAATTCCCCGCCAGATTCGGTTCGACCACGACTCGCCGGCCGCGCCCGCCATCAGCTCCTGGCGCCCAGGCGACGACCTCGTGTCCCGCCATGCCGGGGATCGATGTTTCGCCCCGCCCGATTATCAAGTCGGGATGACGCCATCCGTGAAGGTCGGAGCCGCAGATCCCGCAAGCGATGACGTCGATTTCGACGAGGTGGCCTTCAGCTCGGCTAGGCGGTACCTCGCGTACTGCGATTTCTTCCGCCCCGTCGAGGAAGGCGGCGCGCATCAGCAGCGGAATCGGGGCATGGGCGGATTGATGGAGTATTCAACGACGCCATAGCCGCGCTCTCCGGTTTCGAGCACCTCGAAATCGAAGAAGGGCTCGTAACAATCCAGCCGGGCCTCTGCGTCGTTCTCGTCACGCATCAAACCGTTGCGGGTCTGGGCGTGCTTTCGGCCCGTCGCAATCGTGAGTTGCTCGTCCCCGAGATCGAAACTGATGTCGAACGACATAGCCGTGCGGTGATCGTCTTCGAGGCGCGGCACGCATGAAGCGCCGACGATCGGTCGAGACCCGTCGGCGTCGCCTATCCATCCTCCCACCGGGTTGGCGCCCTCGGGCAACCGCCGGTCCGGATTCATCCAGCCGAATGCATTGAGGTGACGGTGCTCGAGCTGGATCGACGGCCAGAAGTGACCGAGAGATCGTTGTAGCGTTCGATGATTGCGCGGCTCCCAGGAGCTGGAGCGCACGAATCGGTGGGTCCAGGAATGATCGCGGTGGGCCCATGAATCGATGGCCCGTCGTTCGCCCTTGCGGGGACCTCCGAACGTCTCGAAGGAGCCTTCGCAGGAGAGTGCCTGCTCGTAGTGACCGCCGTAGTCCTCGTAGGCGCCAAGCGGATTGCCCCCCAAACAGTCGTCGTAGTCGAAGACCGCGAAACGGCTGCGATAGGTGAGATCGAATCCGAACTTGGGGCCGTCGAAACTCCAACGGTACTGCTCGAAAGGCTTGTCGACTCGAAATGTGAGCCGTTGATCCCCGATCGTTTCGAACACCGGATCGACCTCGAGCGGTTGGCGTGAAGCCCATTGCTGGTGGACGCCGTCGATGACGTAGAACGCGCTCGCTCGCACGTAACCGTGACTCAGCGAAGCGTGGATGTGGTTGATGCCGAAGACGTCTGCCTCGCGATCGACGACCGAAAACCAGAAGTTGTCGCTCCAGAGGTGCTTGTCCCGGGCGTAGACAGGAGGGGCGTGGAGGTATTCGTCTCGTTCCTTCAGCGCCATGCCATCTCCTGGAGAAACGTCGGGCGCCCCGTAAAACGGAGCCCGAGCGCTTGCAATGCCGGCTGCAGGTTACGCCCGCCGTCTGCCGCCGCCACCGTCAGGACTTCGAACGCCGCCTCCCATGCCGCCTCCAAGTCTGACAGGTCGAGCGCTTTCGTCAGAGCCTGCATACCGCCGATAGCTCGCAATCGATCCACAGACCGGCGAAGCGCGCGGCTTTCCTCATCGTCTTCGAGCAAGTGTGAGCGCAGCGGTCCGCCGGTACCGGGGTGGCGGGCAATCTCGATACGCCTTGCAGAGCTCAGCATCGGCGCGTAGTGGCTCGGCCGCTTCGCGAGATCGTGGGGAAGGGGAACGAGACCGTCCTCGAGCCAGCTCGCCAGATCCCACATGCCCGAATTTCCGGCCTCTCCGATCGCCGCCAGCGCCGCGCGATCAGACTTCCCCGAAGCCAGGGCTGAGATCCCCCGCATCGAGGCCGTGTAGGACCTCCAGCGCTCGAGCCTGAGGTAGAAGGCCATCAGGCACTCGTCGACCTTTCGCCCCGATGCCCGCTCGTAGAGAGCGACCGCCTCCCGATCGATGCCTCCCCACGCGGAGAATTGGCGTGTGAATGCGATGTCGCACATCGGATCGCCCGCCCAGGCTCGCTCCCAATCAAGCACTCCGCTGATCTCTCCTCCGTCATCCCACAGGATGTTGCCGATGCGGTAATCACCGTGGCAGACAACAGGTTCGTCGCTGCCTCCCGGAAGGTTGCTCAGAAGCCACCGAAGGCCGATCTCGAACCCCGGCTGTCGCGCGGCAGCGGCACGGCAGTAGTGCTCCACCTCGACGTCGATGATCGATCGAATCGCTTCTCCCGTCGTTTTGACCGCGGAGAGCTGGGAGGGATCACCCAAACGATGGAGATCCCCGAGCGCGACAGCCATCGCTGCTCGATAGCGCTTTCTTTCGTGGAATGGGATCTTCTGCGAGCTCCGCAGTCTCGCCCCGGGGGCAACGGTCTGGACCTGCAGCGGCGCCCCGAACCTGGAAGGGTGCGCAGCGACAAGCAACACGTCCGGGGCAGGCATCGCTCCACGGGCAGCCCGGAGCGCACGCCGTTCCACCTCGACGTCGTAGGGATCGAGCGTTCCGCCTCGCGGAGCGACTCTCACTACTGCCTCGGGACCTGAAGCGGTCGACACGAGGTAGGTATCCCATGAGTGTCCGCCCGGCATCGGCTGGACGCGCGCCGCTCCGAGCGAACGCCCGAGTGCCGTTTCGACAGCTCGCACGATCTGGACTTCGACGGCCATGGGCCGGACCGTACACTAGCCCTGATTATTCGCGTTCCCGGCACACCCATGCGCGTCAGACATCTTCAACCTCATCATTGCGGAGCGGCGGCCCCTCACCTCGACGGTGAACGCCGCGCCAGGCCGAATACGGGACTGTCCAATTGTCATAACCCCAGCTCGAGCGACCCGAAACGCCCGATTCTTCATCCCTTCAAACCCCCCACCCGTGAATGATCGGGGCTAGCGCCTCAGTGGAGGCCGCTCAGAACTCGTATCCAACCCTTTTCTCGTCTTGGCGCCTCGGACCGCTCGAGCTCTCGAACCGGATACTGCTCTCGCCCATGACGACCGGATTCGGGTTCCAGGCCGGGCTTCCGACAGAGCACCTGATCGAGTATTTCGCAGCTCGCACCCACGATGTGGGGATGGCGGTAGTGGCCTTCGGGGCGGTTGCGCCGGAGGGTCGAGTCGAGCAGCAGATTCCGTGGATGTGGCTCGACGACGCGGACCGAGCTCTCGCCCCGTTGGCCGCTGCCATGGCGGCCAACGGCGCTGCGCCGTGTCTCCAGCTCGGCCATGGCGGCCGTCAGGTGACCCCGAAGGTGATAGACGGCGACCCCGTGGCCCCATCCGCGAAAGCGCCGCTAGTCCACGTCAGCCGGCAACCGCGGTCGTTGGAGATCAGCGAGGTCGAGGATCTCATCACCGCATTCGCTACCGCGGCCAGGAAGGCGTCGACTGCCGGGTTCGTGGCTGTCGAGGTGCACGCTGCACACGGTTACCTCATCCATCAATTCATGTCCGCCGAATCAAACCACCGCAACGACGTGTACGGCGGTGACACCGTCGCTGCGAGAGCTCGCTTCGGCGTCGAGATCGTCGGTGCGATCAAGGAAGCCGTCCCCGAACTCGCCGTGATGGTTCGCCTCAATGGGGCCGACTTCGTGCCTGGAGGTCTCGAGGTCGCGGACGCCGTAGTGGCGGCCAGATCCTTTGCGGCCGCCGGCGCCGACGGGTTGGTCGTGTCTGCGGGTGTCTACGGTTCCGTTCCCTACACCATTCCGTTGCTCGACGATCCCGAGGGCACGTTCGTCGACCTCGCGTCGCAGGTGCGCGCCGGCGTCAACCTTCCCGTTGTGGCCGTCGGGCGCATCACGGATCCCTCAACCGCAGAGATGGCGTTGGCCTCGGGCCGCTGCGATGCGGTAGCCGTCGGCCGGGCGCTTCTGGCAGATCCCGCCTGGGCGACCAAGGCGAGGAACGGGCAGTCTGCCCGGATCAGGCCCTGTATCGGAACGGTGGAGGGATGTGCGGGAATGCTCCAGCACGGTGACCCCATTTCGTGCTCGGTGAACCCTGATGTCGGGAGAGAGGTCCGTCCGACCTTCCTACCTGCCCGCGCCGCACCGCACCGACTCGTGGTGATCGGCGCAGGCCCTGCCGGCCTTGAAGCGGCTCGGAAGGGCGCCCTCGGGGGCCATGAAGTCGTCATCGTCGATCGGGCGGATACGATCGGGGGCAGCCTCAGGTTTGCCGCGCAGACGCCGCCACTGCGCCATTTGCAGCGTCTTGTGGATTGGTTCTCCCTCGAGATGGAGCACCTCGATGTCGATGTGAGACTTCAATTCGAGGCCACGGCGGATTCGGTGGGCGATCTCGACCCCGGCTTTGTGGTCGCCGCCACAGGAAGCATCACTGAGGTGCCGGTGCTCGACGGATACGACCGCATGCCCGTCTGGTCCGCCGAGGCCTTGCTGGCTGCCGAGGAATCGACTCTAGGAACGCCGGAACCCGTCGGAGAGGTCGTGGTCCTCGGTGGGGGTCGCCGGGCTCTGGCAACATCATTGTGGCTGATCCACAAGGGGAATCCTGTCGTCGTAGTAGCCGGCACGCGTGCCGGCAACGACACCAGCGGGTTGGCCAGGCGGGCGTATCTCAGCCGCATCGAATCGGCCGGTGGATCGGTCGTTCTGGCGCTCCCACGGCGCCTTGACGAGTCCGGGGTGGTGGTTTCGGCCGAGGACGGCGAGATCTTCATTCCCTGCGGCGGGGTTGTGATCGCCGATCCGGCGCGCTCAGTTCGGCTGAGCTGGCTCGATCAGCTGAAGGCGCCCTTCGTCGTCATCGGCGACGCCAGGGCTCCGAGAGGGATCGGGCCGGCGATCGCCGAGGGCAACGACGCTCTCAGGGCCTTGACCTGAGGGCGAGAACGCGGTGGCTGCGGCTCGGCAGGGCGCCCTCGCTGGTACGTTTCAACTACGATCGCGCCCGCTTGCCTCGCTGAGGGGCTCTCTGGAGAAGGCCGTGGACGTTCCAACTTCACCGCAAACCATCGTCCAGCAGTACTTCGCATCGATCAACTCTCGAGATTGGCCGGCGCTTCGAGAGGTCCTCCATCCACACCTAACGATGCGGGTCGTTGGCAAGGGACGCCTCGAGGGCGTGGGGGCCGCGCTGGCCTACTTCGAGACCTTGCTGGCGGGTTTTGCAGAAGGAACCGACCGCCCCACTCGTTTCCTGGCATCAGGGAGCAGCGTGGTGGTTGAGATCGACTTTGACGGCCGCACGGTGGGCGGACGCCCTGTGGCCTTTTCCGCGGTGGATGTGTTCGACATCTCCGACGGCAAGATCAAGTCGTTGAGTGTTTGGTACGACTCGCTGGACGTAGCCCGTCAGGTCAAGGGCCGACCGGAGCGCACCGAACCGTAGCCCGAGCACCCGGGTCCGTGGTCTCGGTCCATCTCCCAGTGGTCTGTGGGCGGCTCGTCGTCTCGGTGGGCGCGTTGTAGGCTCCTGCCATCCGGGCCGTAGCCGATGCCGGAAGTGAAGACAATCGATGGATCAGAAAGCGACAGCGAGCGCCTTCATCGTCGATGCGCAGATCTCGCTGGGCCGGTGGCGTAGCAAGACTCGCTGGGGGATCGTCTCCCAGGCCGCATACGACGAGGACGCCGTCACGATGGCTGCCCGGTGCGGCCTCGCGATGCTGGACAGGAACCGGGACATCACTCCGACCGGTTTGATGACAGCAACCGTGTCGGCCCCGCTCCCGGAGCCCGGTATGGCCCCCTTTCTTGCCGAGATGCTGGACATCCGGTCCGCTGCGGATCGTCCCGGGCCCGACGTGTTGGAGCTGGCCGGGTCGGTCTCTTCCGGTGTTGCCGCGGTTGCCGAAGCGGCGAGGCGCGTGACCGGCGGCCGCGGGCCGGTGCTCGTCGTGGTCTCCGATGACCGCCGGGATACCAAGGGCCGGCCTCTAGGGGCGGCAGCAGTCGCCCTCTTGATCGATTCGGTCGGAGATGTGGGCAGTGTCACCCCGGCAGAGAACGGCGCCGAGTTGTTCTTGGATCGCTGGCAACGTAGCGGCACACCGGGAGTTCAGGCCGGTGACAGGTCTCTCGATCGGTATTCGCCCGCCCAGGGCTTCGCTGACGGGCTCGACGCTGACCGAGTCCTTCTTTCGACTGGCTTCGGTCCGCAGATCGAAGGCGCGGGATTTCCGGGATGCGCCGCACCCCTGATCGGCCTCTTCGCGAGTGACGCCACAGAGGGTCGGGATCTGGTGGTCGCCTCGTCGGCCGGAGGTATCAGCCACGCCGTCCGGATAACGGTCGGATCCCGGTTTTCTGACATCAGGGAACAGGCTGTCGATGAGATCTCGGGCGGGCTTCGCGGAAAGCGTCCGGCCGATCCCGACGAGTCCACGTTCACACCGTACTCATCCCAAGCGATGGCCTACAGGGAGCGAAGCCAGACGTTTCGGCTTCTCGCTGCGAGGAACACCGAGACCGGGGGAGTCGTCTTCCCGCCGCCGCCCGCCGCGTCGAGCGCCGGATTCGAGCCGTTCCATCTTGCCCGCACCGGCACCGTGGTGACCTTCGCTCGGGACCACATGTTCCCGTTAGGCGGCCCGCTTTCCATGGCGGTCGTCGAACTCGACGGCGGCGGCCGCTTCTACGGCCAGGTTGCCGACCGGCTCGAAGTCGAGATCGGCGACCGTGTGGAACTGGTTCTGCGCAGACTGCACGATGGGGGAGACGTGCCCAACTACTTCTGGAAGATCCAAGCTGCAACCACATGGGCGACCTGATGGGCATCGCTGGAGAAGTTGCCATTGTCGGCACGGCAATGACGAGATTCGGCGTGCTTCACGACATGGGTTACCTCGACCTCGTGGCCGAAGCCGGTCATGGCGCCGTCACCGATGCGGGCCTCACGATGGACGCCATCGACGCCGCCTGGCTGGCGACGGCCGAGCCTCAGACTTCGGGACTCATCGGCGATTCCGGGGCTGCGGTTGCCGAGGCCTTGCGATTCTCTCCCCGCCCTGTGACACGGGTTTCGAACTTCTGCACGAGTGGGATGGAGTCCGTGCGGGGCGCAGCCCTCGCCGTAGCCGCCGGGGAGTACGACATCGTTCTGGCGATCGGAGCAGAGAAGATGCGCGACGTGACTCCGAAGGGGTCTCTCGTCGCCAAGACCGCCGAGGGCAGCCACCCGACACTGGCCAAGGGCAGGACCGCGCCCGGCCAGTTCGCATTGCTCGCCAACCGCTACCTCGACACCTACGGATATCCGAGAGACGACCTCGCCCGGGTGGCCATGAAGAATCACCGCAACGCGATGTCGAACCCGAGCGCACAATTCGGCTCGGAGCTCACGATGGAACAGGTACTCGAAGCTCCCATCGTCGCCGAGCCTCTCGGCCTCTACGACTGCACCCCAACGACTGACGGGGGGGCCGCCGTCGTCGTGGCGTCGCGTGAATGGGCCCAGGCGAACGCCTCGCACTATGCGTTGATCGACGGGGTCGGCCTGTCCGTGACCGGTGGCTATGTGTCGAACTTCTTCGAGGAGTCGGGCGACTACCTCGGCTTCGCATCGACCCGCGAAGCGGCAGCGCGGGCGTACCGCCAGGCAGGAATCACCGATCCGAGGTCCGAGCTCGACTTGGTCGAGTGCCACGACTGCTTCACGATCACCGAGATCGTAAACACCGAAGACCTCGGGCTGGCCGAGCGAGGCAAGGGGGTCGAGCTGCTCCGGTCCGGAGCGACCGCCCATGACGGCGAAATCCCCGTCAACGTGTCCGGAGGCCTCCAAGCGTGCGGCCACCCGGTCGGCGCGACCGGTGTGCGCATGGTTGTCGAGATCGCCAATCAGGTGACCGGTCGAGCCGGAGCTCGCCAGGTTGCCGGCGCCACGAAGGGACTGGCGCACACCCTCGGCGGTCCGGGCGTCATTGCGTGTGTGATGGTGATCGGGGCTGATCGGTAGCCCGACTACCCGGGACTCAGGCTCTCTGGTTGAAGCCGCGGCCGAGATACTGTGACACGATGCGTACCCGCTGGATCGTCGGGGTACCGCCCGCCAGCGCCCACCCGTGCGCATCACGGTGATAGCGCTCTAGCCCGTACTCCACCGAGTAGCCGTACCCGCCGTGGAGTTGGATCGCGAGATCCGAAACCTCCTTGGCCATTTCGTTGGAGTAGCACTTCGCTATCGAAGCATCCAGCGGATCGGGCGCTCCGGTCCCCGCGCCGGCAGCCGCGGTCCAAATCAATCGCCGTGCCGCCCGGGTCTTGAGGACCATATCTGCCAGAGCCAGCTGAACCGCCTGGAACTCGACGATGTCCTTCCCGAACTGTTTGCGCTCTTCCACATACCTGGCCGTGAGGTCGAGGCAGGCCTGGCCGATGGCCAGCGACATCGTCGCGTTGCCGAGACGCTCGATGGAGAAGGCGGTGAACAGGTCCCGGAATCCCCCGGCGGGCACCAGCACGTTCTCCGCCGGAACCCTCACGTCCTCGAAGAACATGTCGGCCGACGGGATACCGCGAAAGCCCATCAGGTCCTCCTGTGGGCCGAAGGTGAGGCCGCTGGTGCCGGCCTCGACTATGACAGCGCCGATGCCCTTCGATCCGGGCCGCTCGTTCATCCTGACGTACACGAGATACATCTCGGCGTGCCCGCCGCCCGAACACCATCGCTTCATGCCGTTGATGACGACCTCGTCTCCGTCGCGGACTGCCGATGTCGTGAGATCTGTTGCCGCCGACCCGGCGTCCGGTTCCGAGATCGAGATGGCCATGGTGGCAGAGCCCCGGATCACCGGGGGCAGGAACCTCTCCTTCTGGGCCTCGGAGCCGAGCAAGGCGATGGCCCGGGCCGGACCGGTGTTCGACTCGAACGCCTGAAAGGCCGCGATCTGGTTCCGCTTAGCCAGTTCCTCTATGACGATGAGCGAGTCGAGCAGGGTTCCGTCGCCCCCGCCGTAGGCGCCGGGAAGGCCGATTCCGAGCAGTCCCAGGTCTCCGAGCCGCTTTCGTTCTTCATCAGGCATGAAGGTGCGGTCCCGATCCCAGGCTTCGGCCTTGGCGGCGTAGACCTCGTCGGCGAGCCTCGCCGTGGACGCTCTCAGGATCTCCTGCTCAGGGGTTAGCGCGAACTCGATCAAGAAACACCTCGCTGGTACGGAACCCTCAGGATTCTATGGCCGCTAATGCGTGCGCCGTGCTCACTCGAAGCCGGCAACGGCGTCGCCGGCCAGCCATCTGATCCGGTTCAGCAGTCTCGTCAGGTCTTCGGTCGCGATGCCCTCTTCATCGAGGCGCCGGAACACGGCGTTGATCGCATCCGTCGCCCGGCCAACCACGTCGCGGCCCTGGGCCGTGATCGATGCGAGCACCACCCGGCTGTCGGTCACGCCGACCCGTCGACCGACGAGCCCGTCGCGTTCAAGGCGCTTCACGGCACTCGTGACGCTCGCAGGATGGACCTGAAGCCTCGCGCCGATCTTTCCCATGGGTAGCTCACCGGCGCGGCTGAACCCGAGCAAGCGCAGGATCTCGAACCGGGCGAAACTGAGGCCGGACGGGGCAAGAGATGCTTCGACCATTGCCGTGACGATCTGGTTCGCTCTCACCAGAGTCGTGACCACAGACATGCCGCCGGCCGCGTCGGCCCATCCATGGTGTTCCCATTGCCGGCGCGCTTCGGCGATCGGGTCCATGGGAGGTTTGCTTGCCACCTGCTTTGCGATATCCTTTGATATCAAAGTAACCCCACATTAGTAGTGAGGGAGCCAATGCCGGGATCAGATCATCACCTGCGTATCGTCACGGCGACCTCCCTTTTCGACGGTCACGACGCGGCGATCAACATCATGCGACGCATCCTCCAGGCCGCCGGCGTGGAAGTGATACACCTCGGTCACAACCGGCCGGTCCAGGCACTCGTGGAGGCGGCCGTTCAAGAAGATGCACAAGCCGTCGCCGTCACCTCCTACCAGGGAGGCCACCTCGAGTTCTTCCGCTACCTGCGCTCGCTGCTCGACGAGGTCGGGGCAACCGACGTGAAGATATTCGGCGGCGGAGGGGGCACCATCCTCCCCGAGGAGGCGGAGAGCCTCCGGGCTCAGGGGGTCGAACGGATCTACGGTCCCGACGAAGGAAGGGAGTTGGGCCTGCAGGGGATGATCGACGACTTGATCGCGCGCGCAGATGCCCCCCGCGGAGTCGAGGTAGATGTCCGTCTGACCGACCTGTCGGTGACGAATAAGCGCGCCGTGGCCCGGCTCATCTCGGCAGCGGAGAACGCGCCCGAAAGGCACGCTGCGCTCCTCGAATCCGTCGCGTCGGCCGCGGCCGAATCCTCGTCCCTCGTCGTCGGGATCACCGGCACGGGCGGATCCGGGAAGTCGTCGCTCATCGACGAGATCGTGCTGCGCTTCGTTGCCGATCGTGAGGACAAATCGATCGCGATCATCTCGATGGACCCATCTCGCCGACGGTCGGGCGGTGCTCTGCTGGGTGATCGGATCCGCATGAACTCGGTGCACCAGCCGCGCGTCTTCATGCGATCCCTCGCAACCCGTCAGGCGAATCTCGCGCTGTCCCCCCACGTCCCGGCCGCCGTGAACATCGTCAAAGCGGCGGGCTTCGACCTGGTGATACTCGAGACGGCGGGTATCGGGCAGTCGGACACCGAGATCGTCGACCACTCGGACCTGAGCGTCTACGTGATGACGCCCGAGTACGGCGCGCCTTCGCAACTCGAGAAGATCGGCATGCTCGATTTCGCCGACCTCGTGGCGATCAACAAATCCGATCGGCGCGGGGCCCTCGACGCGTTGCGCGATGTCAAGAAGCAGTGGCGTCGCAACCGGGTCGACTTCGATCGCCCGGACGATGACGTGCCCGTGTACCTCACGTCGGCTTCGCATTTCAACGATCCAGGTACGAATCGGTTCTTCCTCGCCCTACTGGCCGAGATCGACCGGCGGTCGTCCTTCGAGTTCCGCCCCCATCGCGAGCTCCGGGTCGACCGGACCGACGCAGGGCGCATCATCCCGGGCAATCGGGTCCGCTACCTCTCCGAGATCGCCGAGACGATCCGTGAATACAACGCGCGCGTGGAACTACAGGCGGACCTGGCCCAGGAACTCCAGGGGCTCATCGCCACCGCCGACCGCACCGGCCTGGACCTCTCGGAGGAGATCGATTCGGTTCGGGCCGGCCTCGGCGCCGAAACGATACGGACCATCGACGAGTGGGACGCAATGAGGGAGCGATACCAGACCGACGAGGTGTCGTATTCCGTTCGGAACCGCGTCGTCACGGTGGAGGCGGCTACGACGACCCTGTCGGGGACGCGGGTGCCCAAGGTAGCGTTCCCCAAGATGCGCGGCTGGGGCGACCGGGTCCGATGGGTGCTCCAGGAGAACGTGCCCGGATCGTTCCCCTACACCGGTGGCGTCTTCCCGTTCCGCAGCACGACCGAACAGCCGACCCGCATGTTCGCGGGCGAAGGCGGTCCCGAGCAGACCAACCGACGGTTCCACTACCTGTCACGAGGGATGCCGGCAGCCCGCCTGTCCACGGCGTTCGACTCGGTGACGCTGTACGGCGAAAACCCGGATGACCGGCCGGACATCTACGGAAAGGTCGGCAACAGCGGCGTTTCGCTCGCATCGCTGGACGATGCGAAACGGCTCTACTCGGGTTTCGACCTGTTGGACCCCAGCACTTCGGTATCGATGACCATCAACGGCCCGGCCCCCATGATCCTGGCCTTCTTCCTCAACGCCGCGATCGACCAACAATGCGAGCGGTACGTCGACGAGCACAGGCTCTGGGAGCTCGTCGAAGACAAACTCAACGATCGATACGAGAACCGCGGAGTGGCTCGCCCGGTCTATCGGGCCGGATTACCGGAGGGCAACTCCGGCTTCGGCACGCGGCTCCTCGGCATCTCGGGGGACGAGGTCGTGCCGGAGGACGTCTACGCCGAGATCCGGCGCGACGTGCTGGGGAGGGTTCGGGGCACCTTGCAGGCCGACATCCTGAAGGAGGATCAGGCTCAGAACACCTGCATCTTCTCGACCGAGTTTGCCCTCCGCATGCAAGGCGACATCCAGCAGTTCTTCATCGACAACGCCGTACGGAACTTCTACTCCATCTCGATCAGTGGGTATCACATCGCGGAGGCGGGCGCCAACCCCATCACCCAGCTCGCGTTCACGCTGGCGAACGGGTTCACGTTCATCGAGCACTTCCTGGCGAGAGGAATGGCCGTCGATGAGTTCGCCCACAACCTTTCGTTCTTCTTCTCCAACGGTGTCGACGCCGAGTACGCCGTCATCGGCCGGGTCGCGCGGCGGATCTGGTCGAAGGCTCTGCGCGATCGCTACGAGGCTTCGGACCGCTCGCAGATGCTGAAATACCACATTCAGACCTCCGGGCGCTCCCTCCACGCTCAGGAGATCGGGTTCAACGACATCCGGACGACGCTTCAGGCGTTGTACGCGATCTACGACAGCGCGAACTCGCTCCATACCAACGCCTACGACGAGGCGATAACGACCCCGACCGAAGAATCGGTCCGGCGCGCGCTGGCCATACAGCTCATCATCAACGAGGAGCTGGGCCTCAACCGAAACGAGAACCCGCTTCAAGGGTCCTTCGTGGTCGAGGAGCTCACCGACCTCGTAGAGGAAGCGGTGTTGATGGAGTTCGACCGCATCAGCGAGCGAGGCGGCGTCCTGGAAGCGATGGAGACTCAGTATCAGCGGAGCAAGATTCAGGAGGAGTCACTCCACTACGAGCGGCTCAAGTCATCGGGCGATCTCCCCATCATCGGCGTCAACACGTTTCTCTCGGACGATGGATCGCCCTTTGTACGGCCGAAGAAGATCATCCGATCCGCAGCCGAGGAACGAGACCGGCTCGTGGCCGAGATGGACCAACTCCACTATCGCAACGAGAAACAAGCAGCGGAACTCCTCGACGAGCTACAGCGAGTCGCACTATCGGGCGGCAACACATTCGACGCCCTTATGGCAGCGGCAAAGGTGTGCAGTCTCGGCCAGATGACGCACGCGCTCTACGCCGTGGGCGGCCAGTACCGCCGGAACATGTAGCTCCGGGCCGACCGCCGTAGAGAATGATCGACCCGACACGCCGACAGCTCGAAACAACCGCCTTGACCAATAGTTCCCCACCGCCGTAGAACGGACCAAACACAAGGTCCCCGATGTGATGTACTCCTAGGCGACGGACCACAGAACGCTTGAATCGCCCACGCCGGTCTTGGTGACCGTCATGCCTAGTGGTGGTGGCTAGGTCCAGGGTTCGCGGCCTCGGCGGTGGCACGGTCCGGGCCTGAGGATGGGTCCGTTCCCCATTCCGGGAACTCGCTGGCCGGGAACACACTGTTGACGATCTGCAAGTCGGCATTCGGGCAGTGCGGGAGCCATATCCGGCGCCACTCCTCTCCGGGGATGATGTGGTAGAGGATCTCGTCCCCGGCAACGATCTCGTCCTCTAGCTCGTACCTGTGGTGGCGGCTGATCTGCACGCCTTCGTGCGGGAGTGAGAACTCGATCGGGAACCTGTCGAGGTCGCCCTGTGTCGTCTCCGTGACCACGAGCCGAGCTTGAGGATCGGTGACGTCGATCAGCCGAACGTGGAGCACGGCCTCGCGGGGCAGGTCTTCATCGTCCATCCCGGAGTGAATCTGTCCCGGCAGGGGTTCAACGCATGTGTCAAAGGGATTGATAGAGACAACCACGACATCAGAGTCCGCAGGAGCGCCCCGGGTAAGGACGAGGTGGACCGTGTCGTTGATGTACAACAGATCATCGCCGAGTCTGACATCGGCGCTCAGTGAATACTCGTTGCCGCTCATGACCCGGTCGCGCTCGTACTCGATGCGGAAGCTGACCGGGAGGCGTTCGGCGTTCTCAATCACATCGAGCCCCAGTTCCACGGATGGGGCATCGGCCAAGGTGGTGTCCAGCAGCTTGACGGTGACGACCGCGCCCTCGGGCAACGCGACCTCGCGGGCAAAACGCACCTCGCCGGAGACAGACCCCGCAGGCCCGCGTGGTTCACACGCAACTGTCGTGGCAAGAACCGTAACCAGTACCGCTGTCGTGAGTCGACGCGTCAAAAGAGGCGTTACCGCTCTGTATCTTGCCGGGCCCGATCGTGTCCCCGCGGCGACATGTGACATAGCTGACCCGCTCCGAAACTCGTACAGGGACTCCCGAGCCGCTGTCTTGGTGGTTGGTTTAGGACGGTTCCTCGGCTGCTTCGTGGCGTCGGTGGACGGCTTCGATCATCTCGTCCATTTCTTCCGCCCAGCGTTGCGTCTTCGAGCGGAGCCGCATGTTCTGGTAGGCGCCCCATATCGTCATGGCGGGCGGCACCAGCACGATGGAGACGATCAGCGAGTAGGCGATCGTGATGGCCGCGGTGATGGCGAACTGCTGCGATGCGGCCAGTGGAGAGAACACCAACACGCCGAGCCCGAGCGCCGTAGTCATGGCGGAGCCCAGCAGCGCCGATCCTGTGACAGACAGCGTCTGGATGGCCGCTTTCTCGGGGTTGCGGTGGTGGCCGTACTCCTCGCGGTAGCGATGGATCATGTGGATGGTGTAGTCGACCCCGATCCCGATCGAGAGCGCGGTGATGATGGACGTGATGAGCGTGTAGGGGATGTCCAGCAACGCCATGGTGCCCAGCACCGAGATGAGCACGAGCACTATCGGGAAAACCGCCACGAATCCCAGGGCAGGCTGGCGGACCGTCATCCAGAAGAAGAGGGCCAGGACGGTGAGGGCCACCGCGATGGTGGTGCTGATGGCCTCTGTCTGCTGCTCCGTGATGGCGTCGGTAACGGTGAACGAGACGATGCTGGACGAAGTCGCCGTGAGCGCGCTGTCGTCACCGAACCAGAGTTCCTCGATCTCCCGCTGAGTGTTCCTTGCCTGCGCAGTGTCGCCTGCGAAGGCCGGGAACTGGAGCAGCATGGCATCGACGCCGTCAGGGTTGTTGATCAGGAGACGGCCCATGAGGGGATCGATCGCCACCAGCCGGTCGAGTATCTGCTGCATCAGCGGCCCATCGAGCTCGATTCCCGCGGAGGCCTCCTGGAATAGGTCGGCGAGATCCTGGTCGTACTTGTCGCCCGGCTGCCCGCTGTCGTTGATCCAGTCGTGTACCACCAGGTCGTAGGACGCCTGGATCGGCCCAGCCGCCGAGCCGGGGCGGAGCGTTTCATCCGCAAAGGCGGTGGTGAGGTCGTGGAGGTCCAGCAGGGTGCGGGTGTCAGTGGCTTCGGCTTTGACGAGAAGGCTGACCATTTCCGTCGAGCCACCGATTGCCACATCGAGCGCGTTCAAATCCTCCAGTAACCCCCCGCCTCTGGGGAGGATGTCGCGGATGCTGAACTCCGACTCGATGTCCGTCGCCGCGAACCCGAGCCCTACCGTGATCGCAATCACGGCGACGATATAGGGAGTGGGCTTGCGGGTCACCCCTTTACCCAGCACTTCCGCCATCCGGCTGATTCCGGGCAAAGCGGTCGATATCGGACGGGGCTCCTTCAACTTGCCGCGAGCCTCTCGCCTCCGATCGATGATCGTCCGTCCGGCCGGAATCAGCGTCAGCATTACCAGGAGGCTCATCCCCACGCCCATCCCCGCGATGATGCCGAAGTCGTTCACTATTCCGATCGGGGAGAACAGGCTCACCAGCAGGCTCACGATCGTGGTGACCGCGGCGAGCGTGAGGGGCAGCGTGACGTGTCGCAGGCCCGTCTGGACGGCGCCGACTACTTCCTCGCCGGCGAGGCGTTGCTCGCGGTAGTGCGAGACGATCTGGATCGCGTAGTCCACCGTGAGGCCGATCAGGATGATCGGCACCATCGTGGTGAGGGAATTGGGAGGGCCGACGAGACCCAGCGCGTTGGGTCCGAGCCATCCCTCCGCACCTACGACCCAGACTATCGCCAGTAAGAGCCCTCCGAGCGTGAGGAGGAGATCCGAGACAGAACGCATGAAGACCAGGATCAGCACCGTGATCAAGAGGAACGCCGCACCGATCAGCGGGGCCATCCCTTCCTCCGTGGCTCTCTTGTACTCGTCTTCGATCACCACGGGAGAGATACTGCTCACTAGCAGTGGGCCCACATCCGCATTTGCCAACTCGTCGACCGTCCGCGAGGCCGTATAGATTCGCTCGTCGTTCGTGTTCAGAAGGTTGATAGTGGCGATGGCGATCAGCGTCCCGTCCGTGTCCATTCCGGTTATGGCGTCGAGCGCCTCCCCGATGCCCGGGACGTTGCGGACGGAATCGATTTCCGCCTGCGTGACCGACTCGAGGTTCTCCACTTGGAGCACGGCCTGGACCAGCAACGAAGGAGCGAAGACGGGATCGGGAGGCACCAGCATGTCTCTCATGCTGGGATCGATCAGAATATCGTTGATCAGGCTGTCCATTTGGGAGAGCCCCTGTGGCGTGAGCGCGTCCCCGCGGAAGATAAGCGTCGCAACGTGGGCCTCGCCGGCGCCCCCGAAGAGTTCGTCTATCTCGGCCAAGGCTTGGGCAACGGCGCTGCCGTCGGGAAGAGTTTCAGCGGTCTCCGGTGGCTCCGCGCGCTGTGCCGAGCCCGCGCCCAGGCCAACGGTGATCAGGAGGAGGACGGCGATGGTGACCCATGGGTAGGTGGTCACCAGCCGGCGCAGCCGCTCGAGTGCCTTGCTCATGGCTTAAGAAGGATCACGGAGCTTCCAAACATCCCGACTTCCCCCAAGAGCGGATCCCACCAATGGGCTGGGTGCCCAAACCGGGAGCAACCTCGAGGTTGATCTTCCAGCGCCACGAGCCTAACAGTGACCGGACTAACAATCATGGTGTTATCCCGGCTTTGCCTTCTCGAATCGCCAGCCGTGCATGAGGGTGCCGTAGTGGTTGAACACCCGCCTTGCTGCGCGATCGTCGAAGGGATAGTCCGAGCCGATCTGTGTAGCGGCTGCGAGCCCGCTCACGAAGCAGGTCTCCTGGCTGTTGATCAGCGTGTGGGCTCCGCAGTGCCAGGTGTTTCTCCTTCCCTGGACGAAGCGGAACAGGTAGATGAGCAGCGTGGCCTGGCGCACGTCGTGCACGATGTGTTGGAACCACCATCGCCTTATGACCTTCTGCTCGTCGATGGACCGTACTGTTCGATGTGGTTGCTGCGCGTCTCGAGTGGTTTCACTTCGTTGTCCGGGAGGACCGAGGAGTTCGAGTGCACCACTGTGTGATTGTGGAGTTCGCTCTCGTACCGTATCGACGACAGGATGTAGCGCTCCAGCATGGTGGGTTTGTCGAGGATCATCAGCGTCTGGTTGGCATTACACGCAAAGATCACGTCATCGAATTGTTCCTTCACACCGTCCTCTCCTCGATAACTATGCCGGATGTCCGGCGGTACACCTTTCGTACCGGCCGCCCGAGATAGATCCTGTCCCGGAAGCCGGCCGAGAGGTTCTCGTAGATCCGTTCCGTGCCTTTGGTCCCACGTTTGCATTGGTGTAGCCGCTTCGATGTCGAAGAACTCGAGATACCTCGAGAACAGAGCCGCAGACATGTCGAACACGTTCGTAGCCATCAGGAAATTGACGAACATGGGCTTCATCTTGTACCGGAAATCCCCGGAGAACCCACCCAGATTCAGAACCGTCCCTATGCTGATGTAGTTGAACGGGTTGAGGGCGTTAATCAACTTCGACCGAGACCGACTCAGGCGGCCGAACCGATGCAGGCGCCTCAGAAGCCGTTGGAACCTCTCGATCTCGGATCGGAGTTGCCGCCTGATCTCGGAGTCGAAATCGTGGGCGTAGACATCGCCACGGTATCTCACGCTGTAGCTGAACCTGGTGTCGACCAACTCGATACCGAATTGCTCCATCAGCAACACGATGTGGTGATACACCGAAGGGATGCAAGCGGTTACCGAGATATCGAAGGGAATGAAACTGCCATCGTCCTGGGGCATGTCCACCGTCACCGCATTCCCGCCGATCCGGTCCCGAGCCTCGAACAGCCTGAAATCGAACCGGTCCGGATGCTGATGCAGATCCCAAGCGGCGCCCAGCCCGGAGATCCCCCCGCCGACGACAGCAATACACCTCACCATCAGCTTGCTCAGCCTTGGGGATGGCTCTCCATCATGCCGGTGTCGTCAACCTTCATCGACAGAGCCGGCAGGATGGCCACCAGGGACAGTATCCCGGCGACCACGAACAGGCTCTGGAACACCGTCACGCCCGCTTCAATCAGGGGGGCCGCCGTTTCTTCGTACGTCGGGCCGATCGTGACGTCGGCGGTCATGGCGTAGAAGCGTTCTATCCCCCAGGTGGACAAGGCCGCGAGGCCCAGGGCCATGCCCACCATTCGGGACGCGGTGATCAACGAGGCGGCGGTGCCCCAGTAGTGGCTGGGGGCCGCGCTGAGAGCGGTGACGCTGATGGGGGGGATGACCAGCCCGAATCCCAAGCCTGCCGTAACAAGAGGCGCCGTCAGCTCGAATTGTCCAACTTCGGCTTCCCAACCGCCCATGAAGATCAAGCCCACCCCGATGAGCACCAAGCCTACGATGGTCGCGGCTCTCACTCCCGTCCAGCGCATGATGTAGCCGCCGATCAATGCTCCCGGAGGAATGGCGGCCGTCAGGCGGACCAGATGGAGGGCACTCTCCCAAGTCTCCTTCTCCATGACGGTGTTGGCCATCAGGGGAACGGCAACCAGGCCGATGATCAGGGCGACACCCACGAGAAACTGGACGCTGTTGGCGGTTATGAATGCTTTGGAGCGGTGCAGGAACGATGCCACCAGGGGTTGCTCGGCGCGTTGCTCCACCCTGACCAGGAGTGCGATAAGGGCTATACCCAGGGCCAACATCAGATACGGGATGATGGACTCCAGAGAGAATATGGCTCGTTGCGACAGCGCAGCGGTGAGGACCAGTAGGGCCGCTCCCAGAGTCAACGCGCCTAGATAGTCCATCTTGGCCTCACGATTGGGGCGGTTCGGCAGGACGGTGAGAAGCGCCATCAGCAGCAGGCTTTGCGGCACGTCCAGCCAGAAGATCCACCGCCAGCCGACCCACTCGATGATGGCGCCTCCGTAGAGAGGGCCCAAGACCGATCCGGCCTCGGCCGCGGCGGCAACGAGCCCCAGCGTCATCCCTCGCTGGTGTGGCGGAACGGCCGCCACCGCCATCGCCATGGCGATGGGGACGGTGGCGCCACCTCCGGCGGCTTGGAGCACCCTCGCGGAGACGATCCACGAAAAGTTCGGTGCCACCGCGACCAATGCCGAGCCTATGGCGAAAACGAGCAGCGCCGCCTGGAATATCCGCACGCGGCCGTGAACGTCGGACAGGCGCCCGGCCAACGGCATGGCAACGGTGTAGCTGACCAGATACCCGGTGATGATCCAGGAAGCCGAGTCCAGGTCTGTCAGGGGAATCTTCAATTCCAGCATGACGGTCGGTAACGCGGTGTTGACCACCGTCTGGTCCAGCGCGGTCGAGAAAACCCCTAGACAGATAATCGTCAGGATTGCGGTCTGGGAAGACCCCAATGCGGCGAGGCGAGACCTAACTGTGTTCACGTTCCGGAGGAGGTATCCGGAAGTTGAATGTCGATCGGTGTGCCGTAGTCCGAGAGGATGATCAGACGGCTCGTACCCGGCTCGTCGTCATCAAAGATCTGGCCGGCAATGCGGATCTGCCGTAACACCTGGTCCGCCTGACCGATCCATAGGGCCAGATCGATCGTATGCCCGGCATCCGCGGACGTGATGAGGGTCGACAGGTCTTCGGACACCAGATTTCCCTCAACCCGGATCGTCGGGCCACCCCCGACCGACTCCGTGCCTGTGATGGCCGCGTTCTGGACCTTGGGCAACAAGTCGCTGAGAGTGACGCCCAGCCCGACGAAATTGAAGGGGACCTGGTCCAATGGCAGGGGGTTCCAGGGTGCGCCTGCCGAGAACTTCATGAATGCAACGTCCCCGGCAGCCACGATCTCTATCTCCGCGAACCCGATCCCCGGGGATTCGACCTCCACGACTATTCGGGCGCCATCGGGGGACTCGACTTCGCCATCCACGTTCTTCAAAGTCGCGCCGAAGAACTTCGCGCCCGTTTCGTTCTCGTCGATCATCTGGAACCTAACCGTCGTCAGGTTGGCCAGATTCTCTCCCGCGCGCGCAAGTACTTCTTCCAGCGACAACTCGGGTTCGGGCTCGGGCGCCGGCTCAGGTTCGGTCCCGCATGCGGTAGCGAGGAGCAGCAAACCCATCGCCACCGCGACGAGCGATGGAATCCGGACAGCAGTTCTGACTACGTTCATCCGCCTACCTCCGTGGACATAGTGGACGCCAGCGCGCTGCGCTAATCGTCGAGGCCCTGGTCCGACACGATAGCTGCCGGAACTGCGCGAGGGGGCCGCACGGAAGCTCGACATGATCACCCCCTATCGGAGTGGGTCGTCGGTAGACTCCCCAACAACCGGTCGCCAATGACTTCTGTCGAAAGGTGGGTGCGGTGGCGGATAGGCACACCAACGAGCACGGATCTCGCGAGCATGACCATTCCGGCCACGATCATGATGACCATTCCGGCCACGATCATGATGACCATTCTGGCCATGACCACCACGGGCATGGCCATGGGCACGGGGGCCATGACCACTCCCACGACCTGCGAGGCGTCAGCAAGCGCGCTCTGACCATCGCACTGGTACTCATTGCCGGGTTCATGTTCGCCGAGGTCATCGGCGGCGTACTCACGAAGAGTCTGGCCCTGCTATCGGATGCCGGTCACATGGTCTCGGATGCCATGTCGATAGGTCTCGCCCTGGTAGCCCTTCGCTTCGCGGAGCGGGAGGCCACGGTGGAGCGTACCTACGGCTACCAACGTCTGGAGGCTCTCGCCGCCATGGTGAACGCACTCACCCTCTGGATCGTCGGTTTTTGGGTGCTACTCGAGGCCTATCACCGGATACAGGACGTCCCGGATGTGGAAGGGGTGGGCATGCTCATCGTGGGCGTGCTGGGGTTGCTGGTCAATGTGGCGGCCGCGTGGGTGCTCCATAGTTCTGCCAAAGACAGCATCAACGTCGAAGGCGCTTTCCAGCACGTTATGGCCGACCTGCTGGGGTCCGTTGGCGTGGTCATCTCGGGCATCGTCATCATTACGACCGGATGGAACACGATCGATCCCATCCTCAGCGTGGTCATCGCCGTCCTCATCCTCCGGAGCGCTTGGCCGCTGTCGGTCAAGGTCTTCCATGTGCTGGTGGATTCGGTTCCCGCCGATATCGACGTCTACAAGCTGGGGAGCGATCTCGAGATCGAGGGAGTCACGCTGATCCACGACGTTCATGTCCGGGCCGTCAGCTCGGATGAGACGACGTTCAGCGGCCACATCATGATCGATCCGGATTACGAGGGAGACACCAACCAGTTGCTTCGCAGGCTCCGCGACATCATCAAGGAACACGGCGTCAACCACATCACCATCCAGGTGGACAAGACCGCTTCACCGAGTGGGGAGTTGGGCTGCGAGGAGAACCATCACGTCAACTATCTGGCGGCCCGAGCGAGAACTCGTTTGTAGTTCAGTAGTTACTAACTACTAGGGCGTGTTGACTCTAAATGCCAGGGGTTGGGGTGTCCGGTCGGTATCGTTAACGTATGGAACTGACATCAGAACAATACGAACTTATAGCAGACGCGTTCCCTAAACAGCGGGGCAACGTCA
>MKWU01000450.1_pt1 | contig 78862 bp, 58 predicted proteins | sample 809101 | NCBI WGS metagenome assembly MKWU01 (sample SAMN05860141, study PRJNA318959) | sponge metagenome | host: Aplysina aerophoba | place: Slovenia: Piran, Adriatic Sea, Gulf of Piran | collected 2013-05-07 | reverse complement strand
ATAATTTTTAAACAGGTCGGGAGACTTGATTCAGGACGAAAACACGGTTTTATTCGGTCAAAATCCACGAAAAACGCCATCAACCGCCCAATTAATGGAACCAATGTAAAAGGAAAAGGTTTCAGATGGGTTTATCTATACCGAACTGCTAAATTGAGATGAATATTGTGGGGTGAACCCAGTGCGCCGTTTGGTCGGATTCTGGGGACGTTGGGAACCTGCGTGCAGGCAGGGAGCTATGCTGCTTTTGCGCGCGTAACCTCTCGGTCGACTTTCCAGTGATGGGGTAACAGCGTATGGAGCTGTGACGTTGGATTTTTCCATTGACGCGTCTGGACTCACGGATGAGCCAAGTGGGATTGGAATTCCGGTTGGGGATTTACGCTACATACATGGGTACACCTGTTTGAAACCCAATCGCCAAAAAACACGCCGAAAACAGAGAAATACACCACAAAAAGCCCGAAAAAGAGGCGAAATGAGAGGAAAAGTTCAACGATAAGGCCCAAATATTCGACCCTACGTCCCAAAATCAGAACAAAAAGAGAAAAACCCTAGGATAAGGGGGGAAGTTCAGTCATTGCATTTTTGCTGAGGTGGATAGACATCCTTCCTGGAAGGTCATTCTCACCAGCTTAGAGAAATCTTCAGGATCCGTCCATCCCTTCCCAAAGCCCAGCCTGTCGAGGGTCCGCCAAATCCAACGGTCCACAGATCCTCGTTAGAAAGCGTTGTCCATGATGCTCCCTGATTGGTTGTAATGGCCAAGCCCACTGGCCCCACGGCAACCAGCGTGGGCATGGGAGCATGAGGCACGTAAACGGCCCCGTACACTGGTCCAGAAAAGGAAGGACGGCCGGCTTGAATCCAAGTAATGCCCCCGTCGTCGGTCAGCGCAATGTTGTCTTCACGACTTGTCATGTCTGTAACATCTCCGCCCAATACTGCACCCGCTGCCTGGTCAAGAAATGCCACAGAGGTGATTCCTCGTACAGATCCTCCCGAAATGGGCGTATCGTGGTACGTCCAAGTCATGCCCCGATCCGTTGTCTTAAGCACTCTAGCAGGCCCCGATTCGTGAGCGCCCGTACCAATCCATGCCGTGCTGTCTCCTCCTGCATGCAGGCAGTGCCCGCTAGCAGCAAAACTTCCTTCTCCGGGCCGAGCAGGCGGCAACACTTCAGGTGGTACGCGATGCCATGATTCTCCACCGTCGCTTGTAGTAATTATGTAGAATGCACCCTCGAAGGAATCACTAAAGGCCATCCCACTGTGTGCATCCCAAAAATCAATACAGTCAAAAAATCCAGAAGGCTCAGCATTCATAAACTGCAGTGTCCAGGATTTTCCTCCATCCGTTGTCTTATAGATCCTGGACTGATCTCCATTGCCGATGCTAAGCAGGTAGGCCGTATTGTCATTTACGGCATGAACATCCCTAAACTGAAGCGAATCTGCTCCCGGTACTACGCCGATTTCCCAGTGCTCACCTCCGTCAAGGGTGTGCCCATAGGTACCGTTTGTTCCGCTTATCCACACTACAGACTCGTCGACCGGGCTTATTCCTATGAAAAGCACCTCGACTCCAGACATCTGTTCTAGGATCTCCATATTCGGCAGCTGAGCTGTTGCTGTCCCCAGTATTGATAGCGTCAGTAGAACTGGCATTCCTCTGAATATGGCCGCGGGTATTGTCATTGCGTTAGGCGAGTAGATGATTGAAAAACTTTAAAACCAAGGAAATCTCCTCAAGATACATTCCCCGCCGCTACTGCTTAGAGTACTGTCCAGCGGTATGCGATCCTCCGAAGATTGGCGATAGTCGCATTCCGCTGCCGAACCATCACCTTCTACTACAAGATCTAACCTCACCCAATATTCATCTAAACAGCGAGCACATCCACGATGCCATGGAGTGCCATTGGCCGAAAATCGGCCAATATTACTCCTGAAAATCCCTATATCACCATAAACCAGCTAACCCCTATTTTTCCGGCAAGCACCAATTAGTCCAGAATAAGGAGCCCGTGATCCTGTGGGGGCGGGTCATATCCCAGGATAATGTTCTCCAAAACCTGGTTTGACTCACGGTTTTACAGTTTACCCAGGACTCGAAATAAAGCCATACCAGATCCCTCCTGTCTCGGGGTAAACATCAAAAATCTCCGAAACCCAAACATTGCACTGGTGTAACATCCTCCAATCTGGCATTGATCAAAGCAGATTTTTATTCATGAACTGTTCAGCGTGTCGCTTGCTTGTATTGTTCGGTTTTCTCAGTCTGTTTCCCTTCAGCTCACCACAGGAAGCGGGGACTATGCAAAATGCTGCGGCACAGCCAGTTGTTATGGCTCAACCACATAACCCGGAGGATATGCGTGCGATGGCGGTGGCATTTCTTGGCTCACTTGATGGGGTACAGTTGTCCAAAATTCAGTTTGAACTGTCAGATATGGATGCCCGCACACGGTGGAGCAACTTGCCCAGTATTTTTTACGAGCGTGGAGGGCTGCGCACCGGAGACATGACCGTAACTCAGCGTCATCATCTTCATGCCCTGATGAGGGCATCCACCAGCAGTCAGGGATACTTGAAAATAGCAGGTGTGATGTGGCTTGATGATGTACTCAGTGAAGCGGCTTCGGAGCGCGGCGCTTCCGGTCGAATGGCTGAGCTGATTGAGAGCTGGACAACGGAGAACTATTGGGTGTCCATTTTTGGAAACCCCGAGACGGATGAGCAATGGGGCTGGCTTTTTACAGGGCATCACCTGGCTGCCAGCTTCACCGTAGTTGGTGATGATGTTGCGTTCACCCCCTTATTCTTGGGTGCAGAACCGTATACAGTTGAAACAGGTCCCTATGCGGGTTGGCGGATCCTTTCCCACGAACGGGAACGTGGATACAAGCTCGTACAGACACTTACCAATGAACAGCGTGCGCTAGCTGTACTGGGAGAAGCTGTGCCAAATGACATTTTCGAAGGTCCGGGGCAGCGTAACAGACTTGAATCGATTGAGGGCATACAAGCTTCTGCATTAAGCGAAACCCAACAGATTTTGTTGTGGGAATTGATTGAAGAATATGTCCGTAATGCAGATCATCACGCCGCAAATACACAATTGGCGAAAATTCGCTCGGACGGCCTGGAAGCGTTGCGCTTCGCGTGGATTGGTCCAACAGAGCGTCTAGAGAGCCGATACTATTATCGGGTGCATGGTCCGTCCTTACTGATTGAATATGTGCGCGAACGAGGAGTTGGCGGAGATAAGAGTGGGAGTAATCATATTCACACGATTGTCAGGGATCCGAGTAACGATTACGGAGAAGATTGGCTGGGAGCTCACTATGAGGAGCATCATCGGTGATGCTGCTGTCGTCTATCTTTCGACGAAAAATAATTTCAACTGATGCCCCTCACTGATTTACGCGGACAGGCTACGATACGGACGGGCGAAGCCTTGGTCTCTCACTTAAATTCGTTTGATCTCACACCCAGGTTTTCTGCAGGTATTTGGTTTTTTTCGCCAGCAGATTCGAGGTTTCATGCCAAGTACAAGCCGGATGAATCAATTGAGGCCAGGCTTGAGATCGCTGCGTCTTTGAAAGATTACGGTCTGGATGCCCTGGAAGCACATTATCCGAACGAGATTAACGAAGATAATCTGTCACTCTGGAAAGCCTTCACCCAGGATACCGGAATCCGTCTATTGACGGTCATTCCGTTACTTTTTTACGATGCAGAGTTCGAATTTGGCTCGCTCTCAAATCCCGACGATAAGGTTCGACAGATGGCGATTGATCGAACGGCGCGCTCGCTGAGTCTGGCCAGGGAATTAGGGTGTGATTTTTCAGTCGTGTGGCCCGGAATAGACGGCTATGAGAACCCGTTTGGGATGAACATGGCCCATATGCGTCAGCGATTTGCTGCAGGATTGGCGGAAGCGCTGGACGCAGCGCCGGGTATGCGTATCGCTTTTGAGCCTAAGCCTTATGAGCCCAGGGGACGTATTCTTTACAGCCTGACCCCGGAAGGTGTATTGCTCGGACAGCAGGTTGAGGAAATGCTGCAGCATGGGGAAAACCAGAATCTGCTCGCGGATGGCCATAAACTGGTCTGTATGAATCCCGAAATCGGGCACTTGCTTATGGGCTTCGAAGACACAGCATATGCCCTGAGCTGGCCCTTATCGGAGGGACGTCTGGCGCATACGCATTGGAATAGTCAACCGCTGGGCAACTACGATCAGGACCTTAATGCAGGCCTAATATCGCCAGAGCAAATGGAAGCGGGACTTTACGTGCTCAAAATGCACGGGTACAATGCTTGGTACGGTCTGGACATTAATCCAGAGCGCATGCCGGTGGATGTAGCGCTCAAGATTTCGATGGATGCCATACGTGCTGCGTGCGATCGTATCAACTCCATCAACCACGAGCGAATCGTTGAAGCAGTCGAAGCTCCAAGTAAACACAGAGGTTTCCTAGAGGCCTACATGGTGCGCGCACGTGCCCCCCGGTCAACGGTTTTACCTCCAATCAGCGAAACACTATCGACTCGTATTGCTTAACTTATTGCGGTCTGCGAGGTGAGTTGGACGCCATCGTGTGTGATTGCTTTCTACATTCCTGTTGCAGGATGAGATAAAGTAGTTCTCCATGGTACCCTCAAATCCCCGCAGAATACAGAGAATGTTGTAGCAATAATTTACGCTTAGTACTATCAGGATTGTTTATTGCAGGCCCCGCTTTCTTGATCTCTTGGTGTTGCTGTTCACTGAACTTGGCTCCCTCACGATCAGACTAGAACGTGATAGAGCTTGCCGCACCGGCAGATTGGCCATTGGAAAAAGCCTCTTCGGGGGCAGCTGCTATATGCGTTGGCACAATGGAGGAATATCGCAACACGCCAACAAGCAAGCTGTTGAAGGAAACAAGTGTATTTGTGCTGTAGTGTGAACGTAGTAGGCTAATTCATGGAAAACCTTCCCTTAAGTACCGTTGCTGCCACGAAATCCGTGGAGTTACTCGATGAGGTCACCGTGCTTTTTGCCGGAGATTCAGGTGATGGCATGCAGTTAACGGGATCCCAGTTCACTTTGGCGACTGCCTTTGCCCAGAATGATCTGGCAACCCTGCCAGATTTTCCGGCGGAAATCCGTGCACCTGCAGGAACGACTTACGGTGTGAGTGGCTACCAGTTACACTTTGGATCAGTGAATGTTCGGACTCCGGGCGACGAAGTTGATTTGCTGGTGGCCATGAACCCGGCTGCGCTGAAGGTCAATCTGGGACGCGTTCGACGAGGCGGGGCGATCATAGTTAACGTGAATGCCTTTAAGCCTCACAGCTTGAAACTGGCAGGGTATGAGAAAAACAATCCGCTGGAGGATGAAGGAGCATTGAAGGACTATCGGGTCTTTGAGGTTGAGTTATCCCGGATGACCGAGGAGGCACTCAAGGGCTTTGGACTCGACAAGAAAGCTGTCGATCGCAGCAAGAATATGTTTGCGCTGGGATTGACACTCTGGCTTTATTCTCGTCCACTGAAGCCTGCGATGGAGTGGTTGTCAGAGAAATTTGCCAAGCGTCCTGAGCTTGCGGAAGCAAATATACATCTGCTGAAGAAGGGATATCATTTCGGCGAAACCACGGAGGACTTTGTTGTACGATATGAGGTCGCTCCGGCGCCACTTTCGCCTGGTACGTACCGAGCGATTCGCGGAGTGGAGGCCCTTGCCCTTGGACTGGTTGCAGCCAGTAGTAAGAGTGGGCTGGATCTTTTTTATGGCAGCTATCCAATTACCCCTGCTTCGGATCTGCTTCATCATTTAAGCAGGTACAAAAATTTTGGCGTAAAGACGTTTCAGGCAGAAGACGAGATTGCAGCCATTGGCGCAGCTATTGGAGCCAGCTTCGGTGGAAATCTGGGAGTCTGTGCAACCAGTGGTCCGGGGTTGACACTGAAGGCGGAAAGTACAGGACTTGCGGCCATGATGGAGTTGCCCATCGTGATCATCGATGTGCAACGTGGGGGACCGTCAACGGGGTTGCCGACCAAGACTGAGCAAAGCGACCTGCTCCAGGCCATGTATGGCCGCAATGGTGAGGCACCATTACCAGTACTCTCAGCCGCAACTCCGGGAGATTGTTTCTATGCGGCATATGAGGCATGTGAGGTGGCTATCCGTCATATGACACCGGTCATTTTGTTGGCAGATGGATATGTAGCGAACGGTTCTGAGCCTTGGCGTATTCCATCGTCCAGCGAACTCGGAGGTTTCGATATTAGCTTTGCAGGGAAGACGAATCGTAAGGTGGATGGTAAGGATGTATTTCTTCCCTACGTGCGAGATCCGGATACCTTGGCTCGACCTTGGGCAAAGCCTGGGACGCCAGGTTTGGAACATCGCCTAGGTGGCTTGGAGAAGCAACACGAGACGGGGGATGTCTCTTACGATCCGGAGAATCACGAATTCATGACGAATCTTCGGGCGGACAAGGTTGAGCGGGTAGCACAATTCATTAAACCCACAGAGATATACGGTCATGAGGAAGGAGATTTGCTCATAGTTGGTTGGGGATCAACAGATGGGGTTATCAAGACCGCTGTAGATCAACTGCACAATCATGGATTGAAGGTAGGTACGGTTCAGTTGCGCTATATCAATCCACTACCTCCAGATCTAGGATCTATTCTGGGTCGCTTTGACGGCTATTTGGTGCCTGAGTTGAATAAAGGACAACTGGTTCGCATTCTGCGTGACCGCTTCCTGCTGCCATTTACCGCTCTTAACAAAATTCAGGGCCAACCATTCAAAGCCAGTGAAATTGTTGAAGCTGCCATCAATAATTCCGAAGAGATCAGTTAAATGCCAACACTCCCCCCTTCCAGGAAACCCACACTACCACCAGGTCGTGGACCGCGCAGAGCGGGCCCACCGAAGGCCAGGATAAACCGCAAGGAGTACACCAGTGATCAGGATGTACGATGGTGCCCAGGCTGTGGGGACTATGCAATTCTCGCGAGCGTGCAGCGGTTAATGCCGCAGCTGGGGGTGAAGCGGGAAAATGTAGTGTTTGTAAGTGGTATTGGCTGTTCAAGCCGATTCCCGTACTACATGAACACGTATGGAATGCACTCCATTCATGGACGTGCTCCTACGATAGCTACAGGGCTCAAGGCCTCGAGGCCGGACCTGGATGTTTGGGTTGTAACAGGGGATGGTGATGCGTTGTCTATTGGGGGTAATCACTTGATCCATCTGCTGCGTCGGAATGTGAACCTGCAGCTCCTACTGTTCAACAATCAGATCTATGGGCTCACCAAGGGGCAGTACAGTCCAACAAGTGAGATCGGTAAAGTGACCAAGAGCAGTCCATTTGGCTCGATTACACCTCCGTTCAACCCTATCTCACTTACTCTTGGCGCTTCGGCGTCTTTTGTAGCGCGAACCGCTGACCGGGATACGAAGCACCTTACCAAAGTGCTCAAGCGTGCACATACCCATTCAGGCAGTGCGTTTGTGGAGGTCTATCAGAACTGTAATATCTACAACGACGGAGCTTTTTTTGACTTCACCGAGAGAGCCACCAAGGCTGATCGGACGGTTTACCTGGAGCACGGAAAGCCTATGCTTTTTGCAAATGGAAAACGAGGCATCAGACTGGATGGATTCAGGACAAGCGTTTTCGATATTGAAGGGAGAGACGCCTCGGTGAACGAAGCCATTATTTACGACGAAACCTCTTTGGAGCTTGCTGGGATCGTGAGCCGAATGTCACAACGGCCGGATATGCCCAGACCGTTTGGGGTATTTTTCTGCGAAAAACGCCCAACTTACGAGGAGTTGCTACAGGAGCAGATTGCAGCAATCACAGAGAAACAGGGTCAGGGAGATCTGGACGCGTTACTGTACGCGGCCGATACCTGGACTATCCAATAGCTTCCTGGTGTGCCGTGAAACAGTCTAGATTAAAACTGGGGACATCCTCTCTGGTTGTAGCTGCTTTTGTAGGTCCAGGCACGGTATTGACATGTGCCACTGCGGGAATTGACTTCGGCTATGCGTTGGGTTGGGTATTGTTGTTCTCTGTCGGAGCTACGTTTGTGCTGCAGTCATTCACTGCTGGAGCGGGGATTTTGTCCGGGCTTGGCATGGGGGAAGCGCTGCGTGTGTACACAAAGCAGTCACCAGTCCGGTGGATAGTGATCACTTTGGTAGTTCTGGGACTTTGGGCTGGTACTGCGGCATTCGAGACGGGTAATATTGCTGGTGCTGTGGCTGGAGTAAATAGCCTTACGGGCGGCTTACTTCCGCGAAGTGTGCTGATTTTGCTCATCGGTCTGTTGGCGGCCGCAGCGCTCTTACTGCAGCTGCAAATGGTGACAAAACTGCTGGCAGGGCTTGTTGCGCTTATGAGCGCAGTCTTCCTGGTCACAGTGTTTCTCGCACCAGTAGATTGGCAGGCTGCATTGCAGGGACTCGTTATTCCCCGAATGCCTGACGGCAGTCTGGTGCGCACAATTGCGCTGGTTGGTACCACAGTTGTGACCTACAATCTATTCTTGCACGGAAGTGCAGCCAAGAAGTATTGGGCCCAGGATGATCCCCAGTTTGCCTGGCGGCGTGAGCTTACTGGAATGGCTATTTTCCTGCCGCTTGGGGGAATAATTTCTGTCGCTATCCTTCTTGCCGGTGCCACTCTGGAGGTTGAGTCAGTGGAGTCGGTAGCGGCGATTGCCCCAGTGATTCGTCCAGCTGTGGGTCCTTTTGCAGAGATACTTTTTGGAGTGGGGCTGTTTGCAGCCGGAATTACTTCAGCGGTGACAGCCCCCTTGGCAGCAGCCTGTGGTGTACGGGAAATTTTTGGATGGCCAGATGATGCGCGACATCCCGGGTTTCGGATTGTCTGGATATCTGTTCTGCTTACTGGGATGGTGTTTGCATTGTTTGGACGGAATCCTTTGGAGATTATTATCGCCGCCCAAGCGGCCAATGGACTACTTCTGCCGTTCATAGCTGGGTTCGTGCTGTTCCTGGCTGCGCGACAAAAAGCCGTAACTCTACCGCACTGGTACTTAGGCCTTGGAATCCTGGTGACACTTATATGTGCTGGGCTTGGTGGTCGGACGCTTATTTGGGTTTGGGGGCAGCTGAGTTAAGCTGTATCACCAAAAGCTTTGTTCAGTTCACGAATTCGTTTGCGCTCTACCCAGGCAGCCACGAGTATTGAACCTTCGTAGAGCAGGTACAACGGAATGGCAGCGGCGAACATGGAGAAAGGGTCGGCAGGAGTGACGAGGGCGCCAAGTACGAAAACGGCCAGAAACGCATACTTGCGAAAGGCACGTAACCGCCCTGGTGTAGCGAGCCCCAATTTTGTAAGAAAATAGATTATGACAGGGAGTTCGAAGAGTATCCCGGAGCCAAAGGCCCACCAGGTCACGCTGCTGAAGTAACGTGTGATGTCGAACTCGTTCCGAATAAGGGGAGAGATACTGAGATTATTGAAAAAATTCAATGCTAATGGGGTGATCACATAGTAGCCGAACAGAATGCCGATCACAAAGAAGATGGTTGCAAAGGCTGCAATGAATCGCATGCCAGCTCTTTCTTTCGGATAGAGGCCGGGCTCGATAAATTTCCAGATGGAGTAAATGAGGATGGGGGAACCAGCTACAAGTCCTACGGCCATAACAATGCCCATGAGTGCAAAGAACTGGCCGGCTACCGTACGGTTTTGCAGGTGTAGCTCTTCAAAATCAAACCCCAGGAGTTGGTATGTGATGAAGTCTGATCTTGCAGGGCCCATGAGGATTACATCTACCACCCAGTCATGGAATATTGCTGCGACGATAGTCATGATGACCACGCCACTTATGCCCCTTAGGATCGTCCAGCGTAGATCTTCCAGGTGATCTAGGAAGGACATTTCGCTGCCCTTCGGCAGCGTATCCTCGCGTGGTTCAGCAAGCGCTTGAGTATCTGCTGCCTGAACTGCGCTGGATGTTTCCGGTTTTAGGGCACGTCCAAATGTTTTTCGCCAATTGAAACCCATTTCCCTTATGCATGCGTAGCCGAATCGGAGCTTCCCGAATTTTCTTGACCTAATGTCAACTCCATCAATGTATCAACCCACAACCCCTCCTGCTCAAGTGCCATTCGGCCATCACCCCATGCGAATTCGAAAATTGTCAAGTATCCTTCAACCATAAACCCCTCCCTTCGGAGCTCTTTGAGAACGCGCTTGGCCGTTCCGCCACTGTTGAGCAGATCGTCAAGAATTACCACCGGAATCGCAGGATCCAGTGGTCCTTCAATCAGGCGGCGACGTCCGTAGGGTTTGGGCTGAAGTCGGACCAGTCCTCCCTGCAGGGCCGGTGAGCCAGATGCGTTAATTGTTGCACAGACCATGGCGCTGGCCCCAATACCGGAACCGGCGACTTGCCTGATCCCGATCCCACGCAATCTGTTGGCAACCAGCTTACCAATCTCACGGGACATTTTTCCATCTAGGAGAGGGATACGCATATCCAGGAGCCACTCAACTACCCTGCCTTCAGGGTCAAGAAGTGTCTCATTACTACCTGACACTAAGGCTTTATCATAAATCTTCTGGGACAGACCGGATTGGTGCAGATGGGGCCAATAATCTATTTTCTCTCGTGTCATGTGTCGTAACGTATCCGCGCAAAACGCGACCTACGTATACCAAGCGTAGGATACTCGGTTCAGGTGCGATATCGTTGTGGCGTGCTCAGTCTAAATCGTTTGAAGGGCGAACTTTACTCCTTTCAACTATGAAAACCGTACTCGCAGCGCGCGGAATCATCTACGGTAAGTCATGAATTACTGCAGGCTTACACAGGGCTCGTCGTTGGCTTCCAAGCAGACCGTTCTATAATCTATCGGGCACGCACACGCAGGTCATTTAGGCGATCACAAAATCGTACAGTGGATAGGCGGTGCAGAGCGAATAAACTTCTTTCCGTACCTGATGCTGAATTGACTCGTCATTCGGTGCACTCAACACGCGGTCAATCAGAGCAACGATGCTCTCTATATCTGCTTCGCTAAAACCTCTCGTGGTGACAGCGGCAGTTCCGAGACGAATGCCACTTGTGACGAAGGGGCTTTTATCATCAAAGGGAACCATGTTTTTATTGACAGTGATGTGAGCTGCCTGCAATGCTCGCTCTGCGTCCTTTCCCGTGATGTTTTTGCTTCGAAGGTCGACCAGAACAAGATGGTTGTCAGTTCCACCGCTCACGACATCATAGCTACGCGACAAAAAGGCGTTTGCCATCTCAGCTGCATTACGTTGCACTTGTCGCGAGTACTCAACAAATTCAGGTTTCAGTGCTTCCTTAAAGGCGACGGCCTTAGCTGCGATTACGTGCACAAGCGGTCCCCCCTGCATACCGGGGAACACAGCTGAGTCCAGCAGCTCGCTCATGTTGCGGACGCGGCCGCTTTTTCGCGCAATTTTCCCGAATGGATTTTCAAAGTCACGTCCGACAAGAATCATTCCACCACGTGGTCCACGAAGCGTTTTGTGGGTTGTTGTTGTAACAATGTGAGCGTATGGCAACGGGTCATTAAGCAGTCCTGCGGCAATCAATCCAGCAGGGTGGGCCATATCCATCCATAGGAGGGCATCCACTTCATCAGCGATGGCACGAAAGGCAGCGTAGTCAAAGTCGCGGGAGTACGCACTAGCTCCGATAGAGATAAGTTTCGGGCGCACAGCTTTTGCTTTTTCCCGGACACGGTCCATGTCAATACGCCCATCCTGTTCGACGCCGTAATAGGTTGCCTTGAACCATATACCGGAGAAATTTACAGGGCTTCCGTGGGTCAGATGCCCACCGTGCGCAAGATCCAGGCCGAGGAATGTATCTCCGGGATTCAAGCAACTCAGGTACACAGCCGCGTTGGCTGATGCGCCGGAGTGTGGTTGAACGTTAACCCAGTCACACTTAAAGAGTCGCTTGGCGCGCTCGCGAGCCAAATCTTCTGCCGTATCTGCAAACTCGCAGCCTCCGTAGTAGCGTCGTCCTGGTAATCCTTCCGCGTATTTATTGGTAAATACAGAGCCCATAGCCTGCATGACGCTTCGGGATACAAAATTTTCCGAGGCAATCAACTCCAGTCCGTGGTTTTGTCGGTCCACTTCACGTTCAATAGCGGCAAAGATTTTGGGATCCTGCGATACGAGATAGTTCATGTGAGTTTTAGTTGTATGGACTGGCTCCCGTCAGAGCGTACACCAAGATATTAGTTCCCATCTGCAGGGCAGGTTCCCGGATGTCCAATGGGAGGTCGTGCACTGATTCTGGCTCCCAGCCATCTCCCAAATCGCTCTCGTAACTATAGAAGACGCATAGACGCCCATGCTGGTCGAACAGCCCGAATCCCTGAGGCGGCTTGCCATCGTGTTCGTGAATTTTTGGGAGACCGTTAGGAAATGAGAAATGTGTATGAAAAATGGGGTGATCAAACGGGAGTTCTATGAATTCCTGTTCCGGGAATACGCGGGCCATTTCACGGCGGATGGCACTGTCCAAGCCATAGTTGTCATCTATATGCAGGAAACCTCCGTGCTCCAAGTATTGCCGTAAGCGGATGATTTCGTGCTCCGTAAACACAGCGTTTCCGTGTCCTGTCAGGTACAGATAGGGGAAGGTGAACAGCCGGTCAGTCGAAAGTTCGACGACGTCCGGCCTCGGGTTCACATTTACCAGCGTCTTGTTTCGGACATAGGATAGAAGCTCGGGGAGCGACTGTTCATCACTATACCAGTCTCCTCCTCCGCCATATTTAACACGTGCGACAGACAGAGCGTACTCCTGTGCCATACAGGGAGCGGCAAACATCAGGCAAATAAAGAGCAGTGCTCTGGTCACAGCAGATGCAATCAAGTTGGGGCGATGGGTTGTACGATGTACAAAAGAACTTGATTGTCCCAGATGAGCGCAAACATTTCCTTTGTTTAGGATAGGTGCAGCTGAGATCAGCATATGCATATTGGACAAAGGTCCGTTGTTCCAGGCGTACGATTCTTCGCGTAGAATTCAGGTTCAGGTCGCAATAAAACTGGAACAAGCAAAAGGGGGAGATCAGAACGTATCTGAATTCTAGTGCGGATAGTTATGATGATTGTACTGTACACGAATGTAAACGAGACCTAAAATGCGAAGGTTGGGCCTATTATGCTGTTTCAATGAAGCTGGCGATGAGTTTGCTGGCATTGCGACGAAGGAGAATATGAAATACTTGAAAGAACAGGGACTGGACTGCTGTGGCGTGTTCCAAAGCCCCTCCGGTGCACCATGTCGCAGAGGAAGCAGCTAGTGGCTACGAACATGCTTGTGGCGATGAACGCCTCCCAGTTCGTGGTCGCCACGACTGCCAGCACGATAAACAGCAGGGCGGCGAGGATAATGACGATTCGCATGGGGTAACCCTTTGGGGCTATGGAAGGTTGTGCGGATCGGCCAGGGCATCAACTCCGTAGAGCAGAGCAGGCCGAGTGTGTTGAGCGCGCTGATGTCGCGCTCATCGACGTGGAAGCATTGCCCCGCTCGATCTTGCTGATGGTGAACTGACTCGTGCCGACATGCTCATCAAGCTCACACTATTTCCACCCACGAGTAAGGGGGTGTCGCATTCCGGGCGCCTTGCCGTTTGATGGCGACGGACCTCCTTGGGCGGCGAGTTTGCGGCCTTAGAATATCGTCCGTGGGCGGAGCGGCCAAAGACGGCCGCTAGCTCGAACCCGACCCGAGTTCGATGTGTACGTTATACCAGGTGAAACGCTGGCCACTGGCGTCAAGCGTGACCTCCTTAGTCTCGTCCGGTTCGAGGGAGGTGCGGGGCGTCGGCCCTAGCTCCTTACCGCTCGACAGGTGGATTTCGACCCGCACATTGGTGACCGTGCTCGCAGTGGTGTTGTGGATCGTGCCGATGAATTTTTGCATGCCCGCGTTGTAGCTCAGCGTGAGGTCCACGCCGCTGCGCGTCTCCATCGCCGTCTCGTCCATATTATAGCGTGTGCCGCTCTCACCGGGTTCCGAGGCGCTGTCGCAGGCGCCTGCCAGCAGGACGAGCAGCAGCGATGCAAGGTGTAATCGTTTAATGGTTGGGTCCTATCTTCCCGCCGGCCTAGTCGCAGGCCGACATTTCGGGGTGGGCGGTCCAGTCGCCGACGGTGCTCCCGCCGGTGCTGAGGGTGATCGTGCGGGTTTGGCCGGGTTGCATGTCGTTGCGGGGTGTTGGGCCAAGCTCAGGTCCGCCCGCCAAGTGGACCTCCACTCGCACCGCACAGATAGTCGAGTCCGTAGTGTTGGTCACCGATCCGACGAACTGGTCCGTGCTCGCATCGTAGTGGAGCTGCAGGCGTACGCCGCGCCGCTCGGCATCCCAGTGCTCGGTGCGGCCGATGTACGTGCCGCCCTCCTCCCCCTCGGCCCCCTCGGCATGGCCCTCGCCGCTTTCACCGGCGTGTTCGCCCTCGCCCTCGACGGAAGGTTGCCGCATGGTGTCGTTCCCAGTGCCGTTGGTGCCGCATGCAACGATGGCGAGGGCCAGCACGATTGTGACTACTGCCTTCCAAGGAATGCTTCTCATATCTCCTACTGTCTGTTCTTAGTTGGTTGGAGACGCGTTGGATGGGTAACTCAAGAAACGTCCCCTGTATACCCCGGTGGGACCGTAAAGTTTCATCCAGAACCGGGGTTGGACGCAGGGAGTGCTATCGCCGCCCCCCACTCCTTTGTCCAGTTACGGCCCTGATCGTACCTCCATTTCGGCCAACATGCAAGGGATAAACTGGGGATTACAAAGCAGGTCTAGGTTTTCAAGCTCTCGCGATTTTGGTGATAACACTTCGGAACGAGACTGTCTCCAGTGGGGCTAACTACATTCAAGAATCACGTATTGCGTTACAGGGACGCTACGTAATACTGAAATTCACCTACAAACCGAGGCTGATGTAGTATTGTCGGTGGCGCGTGGTTGTTCTATCACGGGACACAAGGGAATTCACTGCGATTCGGCAGCATCATTGAGCGGACTCACCCTTACCTGATGCGGGCAAAGCCTGATCCAGTGCATTCGTATCGCTGTATTTGGAGGGGCACTTCATGAGGATATGTTCGGCTTCGAACACCCCTCCATTCAGGTATCCCTCTACGACGATCTTTTCGGCATCTTCGAAACTCGCCGGTTTTGGGTCCCGGTAATGCACTTCGCGTACCGCTTCCTCGTTATCCCGCAGGTGGAACCTGAAAAGGTTTTTTTCGGGGTTGTAGTGCGCCGTCTCGGACTGCACCCAGTTACCAACGACATGAGCGCGTGTCCCGGACGCTTCGGCTTCAGAAAAATGCATATATGCCCCCACCTAGTCTCCGAAACTGAAGAGAAGCAGGGATGCAAAGCCCACCAGGGCAATCAGACTGATAATGGTGCGAGGTTTGCGCATGATTAAGTCAGTGGTCAACTCTGATCAATCGGTGGATTTTTTTCGCTGAGCAGGGCTTTCACGGAGGATTCCAGACGAGTCGGTCCAACAGGGCATCCGCAATCGTAGGATTGGCCATGTTTTTGATATTACTTGGGGACTGGGAAAAAGATGAGAGAGCGGAGGGAATTGTCAAGGCGATGGGAAATCATAAGACACCGTGGGCCATTTCGACGTTTTCTTCCAGTTCGCAATGCTATCGCTCACAGCCGTCTTTTGGGTCGCGCTGATCTACTGACGGAGTATCCTATTATATCAGGCTAGCAAATGGTCCTGTCTCGCCCACAGTTATGTATGACCGGTAAGATATTTCAAAAATCCTTCCTTTTGAATTTCCAGACACTCGCTATCAGTGGTACGGTCACCCAAACCACCAGTCCCGCTATGGCAGTTATCACACCTCCCAAGCTACCAAAAAACTGCTCGAATACTGCACCCGTGTAGCCCATCAGGGCCGACGCTTCAAGGTTCAATAGCAGCAAAACACGAGCGAGATCAATCGGGTTGAGTATCATCAACGCGAGCATCGGTTTTTCCAGGGGATAATTCGCAAAAACACTTACGATCACGAGCACCAACCCATCGTAGACCACAGAGAAAAAGATCCAGAGTAGAACCGATACGCTCAGGCCTCGAAGTCTGTCCTCAAACCGCAGCGCAATGAAAAAAGCCAGGGCGACAAATATGAACGTCAGCAATACGCCAGATCCGGTCATGAGTAGTGCCGCCGTCATGTGCGTATCAACCAGCCCACCGCGAAGTACGATCGGAATTCCAGCTCCGATAAGAAAAGATCCCGACAACGGCAATGTTAGCCCGGCAAACAGTCCGTAAAAAAGAATCGCCCGGTTTACTGGCTGTGCTAGGAGTAATTCAGTAAATGGCCGTGCATTGTAGAGATATATCGTACCAAACACGATGCTGACGAGTGGGATAATCACCAGTACAATGCTTGACAGACCAAGCAATGCCTTAGCGCCACTGCCCGTAAAGCGAAATAGTGCTTCCGTCGTGACTAGAAAAAACAGTGCATACAGCAGTGTCCATCGGCTTCGAAAAATATCTCGCCACTCATACTTGATGACCTTCGCTACCGCCCTCAAGTTCATTCTTTAGTCCTTTGTACCAACTATGATTTGGGCAATGGCACGTTCGAGCTTGTCCTCTCCAGTGCTATTCTTGATGTCGACTGCTGAGCCAGCAATACTCACACGCCCATTCACCAGGAAGGCTAGGTCATCAGCCAATTCCTCGATTTCGCTCATAATATGCGAAGTTAGGACGATGGTCTTTCCGTCATCCCGCTCCCGCATGATCCAATCCTTAAGCAAACTGCCTGCGACCGGATCAAGGCCCGCCGTAGGTTCGTCTAGAAAGAGTACATCCGGGTCGAATAAAAAGGCCAGGATGGCATTGATCTTCTGGCGTGTCCCTCCTGAAAGGGTGCCGAGCGGTTTGTCCAATTCGGAATCAAGCTGAAAAGCCTCGCATAGTCGTTCACCTTTGGCTCCTGGCTGATCTCGCAATTCTTTCAGCAACATCAAAATTTCACGGGCTTTCAGGTGATCAGGGAAGCGCGCGATCTGCGGCATGTAGCCAATGTGCCTGCGATAGTCCCATGCCCCGTCAAGTGGCTTGCCGTCAAATATTATCGTCCCAGCCTGTTGCCGCGTGAGTCCCAGGATACACTTGATCAGGGTCGTCTTCCCGGATGCGTTCGGACCGACAACTGCAGTGACTCTCTTTCGCTTTATTTGCAGATCTATTTTGTCCAGTACGTTGAGTTGCCCGAAGGACTTCACCAGGCCTACAATCTCAATCATAGCTCTGATTTTGTGTGGACAGAGTGGTGAGCATCACTGACAGAGACATCTGTAAAGCACTGCTCCGAAGCAAGTAAACCCATCACAATCGTACCATTACCGGCATTTCGTCAGCCAGCGTATCGGGTGTTAACGAAGGCAGGGTGTGCTCTACAGCGTCAAGCACTTGAATGAACAGACTTCGCAACAATAGGATAGATGTCTCCGTTCGCTCAACAATCAGTGAAAAGAGGCGCACGGGATGGAAAGGAATGTCACCGTATCCGTCACGGTCAAGGTCGTAGCCCTGGTAGGCATCCCAATGATTCTTTGAAAACCGGCTGGAATGGTGCCGGCTGTTGGTTGCCACATCGAAGGTGTTATCAATGAAGTTATTATGTGTGAACCAATTGTCCTGGGCGTTTGCCATAATCTTGACAGCCCAGCCATTTTCGATGAAGTCATTGTGTTCAAACACATTGCGGTTGGCGCCTTCTGCGTATATGCCGATCGTATTCTTGACAAAGACATTATCATCAATGATACTGTCCGTAATATCCTTGAGCAGGAGCCCGAAGACTGCGCTACCCCAGTTGTGTTCAAATCTGTTGCCTACCATTTCTACGTTTTCAGAGTACATTACAGCAACCCCGGCATCGTTTGCGCGAAAGACATTGCTATGGTAGGTGCATCGGTCCGAAAACATGAAATGCAACCCGTAGCGGAGGTTGGATTCGCTTATGTTATCAATTACTGCACTGTCCTCCACGAATTCGAAATAAATGCCGTCGCGGTGTCCTCGAATCTCATTGCTAACGATTTCGATCTCCTTCGAATACCAAAGATGGATACCATTCCCTGAGCGAGTTTCCGTCAAGCCGGATCCTTGAATCGTGTTGCCGGACAAGCGACAGAAACTAGTTCTGGCCAAGTAGATCCCAAAATAGGCGTCGATGATGCGGTTATCTTCAACTCGGCAAAAAGCTGCTCCGTCTATCTTGAGTGCCGCGCGATCCTCAACGAAAGTCACCCCTACGTTGCGGAACTCCAGGCCCTGAATCGTTACGCTGTCAGCCACTACGGTCATGATCTGGTTCTCTCCTTTCCCGTCCAACACAGGGAAATCTTTCCCGATGATCGTGACGGCCTTGTCTACCAGAATCGTCGGCTCATTATAAACGCCCTTCAAGACTAGAATCGAATCACCCGGTTGAGCTTGGCGGATTGCTGCGCCGATGCTGTGCAAAGGGCCTTCGGAGGAGACCACCACATGCTGTCCGAGCGCACCGGTAACTGTAACTGACGCGACAAGCAGTGCGAGTAATCGGCTCAATCTTCTAGCGCACAAGACGCGGTGCATTGCTATCCCCTAACATTACGGCTGCATTGATTCGAGCAGGTGCATGGACCTATCTCCAGACATGCTGACCCGCACAAGACTGTCTACGCCTTGCCAGTCCAGAATTTCGCCGAAAAAGGAATGCTGTACAGCTTGTTGAGTGATTCCAGGACCAAATGCTGTCAGGTTCATGCCCATAGGGCTGGGAAGATCTCGGCTGTGCAGAAAGAAAGCCTCGTCCACTGGAATCAACTGGGGTGGGTTTTCATAATCAACCACCCATAAAGAGTGAATGTGATCCGGTAACAGATCGGCGGTCGCCAGATGGGACGCCAGACATTCGACAGAGTCAAAGGTGAAAAATTTTCCCTTTGATGTAATAAGTTCCGCACCGTATTGCTCATCCGAAAGCGTCATTTTGCAATAGGCACACCGGTCGTGACCATGGTCTAATGGTTGCGGCTCAAGCGCACAGCCTGCAAGCACAACCAGCATGAATCCCAGAATAACTACCCGTTTACTCATGTGGTCGGGGATCACTATGGATGCCATTTTTCTGACTGCGGGCAGATGCGCTGGTCCTGATTTGGGAAATCAATAGTACAATACCGGTGAGCAATGACGAAAATGCAATCCAACCGCCTAGTGCAGGCCAAGAGTGGGCCGTAAAATTGAGGAGCTTCTTCGTGCCGATGAACGGTGGCTGGTAATGCATCCCAGGAATCTTGATGGCTGCAGTTGGATCAAGATTATGCCCGTAGTCATATTCCCAAAGATGGAAGTCAATGAGTCCAGCGACGGTACATGTAAGGAATAGCCCAACCCATATACCTAACATAACGGGTTTGCCCGTTGCGGCAGCGACGAGTCCAAGACCGATCAGGAATGCGATGACCCATGGTATCACTTTCAGTTCCGTAATCGTTTCGGGCGTGATGGCCTTCATCCCGATATAATGATTCAGGCCGTTGATGTTCTGCAGGTCGTGGGGCTTCTGACCAGTGATCTGGTTGATCCAGATATACATCCCGATCCCTTCCGGGTACTGTGGTGCTTCCAGCGAGATACTCCATATTGGCGCGACATACGCGACTAAAAGTGCAAGTGATGCAACAGCAAGGGTTATTCTGTAGAGCGAAGTCATGTCTGCACGCGTTCACGATTATGATAGTACATCGGACGAAGTGATCCGTCAGCGAGAATTATCCCTCCAGAACACATAATCATGCAGACTTGGTCGTGGTGGTACGATCAGTCATGAAGACCATGAGCGCAGGGCAGTTTTGTAGCGCATGGGGTCTCACATGAATCAGACCATTGAATGTATGAGGCAGGCGCACACGGTTGTGTCGCAGCCACATCATCAATTGCCCGTGGCATAGCTCAGCGGTACGTCCGATCCCCTCGGCGAAACGCGGACGTAACCCTGCATTTCCTGATGCAGTGCCGAACAAAAGTCCGTGCAGTAGAAAGGATATACTCCCTCTCCTCGCGGTGTCCACTTTAATGTGCGCGTTTCCCCGGGCATGATCAGCAGTTCTGAATTGTTCGCCCCTATAATTGCAAATCCATGCGGGACATCCCAGTCCTGCTCCAGATTTGTAACATGGAAGAATACTTCATCACCCACCTGCACGCCTTCGATATTGTCCGGTGCAAAATGGGTACGGATGGATGTCATGTAAACATGCACCGTATTGCCATCGCGTTCAACGCGCGTTTGAGCTTCGCTCTTGGTAGCAAAGGGATGCTCATTCTCCTCAATGGGAAAAAACTGGACTTGGTTATCCATGATCAATTCAGCCGGTAATGCCTGCGCATAGTGTGGTTCGCCCATTGTTGGGAAGTCCAGCAACATCCGCATCTTATCCCCGCTGATGTCTATGAGTTGTGCGGCATGGGCCAGTTCCGGGCCAGTCGGCAGATAGCGATCTTTGGTGATCTTGTTCATTGCGACAAGATACTTGCCCCAGGGATTCTGGCTATCACCGCCTGGAATCATCAGATGACCAACGCTATAGAACACGGGGATGCGATCCACGACATCCCAAGGCTCTGCTACCCGCCATTTTACGATCTCTGATGAAATGAAGGCAGTCGTATAGGCAAATCCCTGTCCGTCAAATTCCGTATGGAGCGGCCCCAGCCCCGGATTCTCAACCTCGCCGGCAATGATGGCTTCATACTGAAGTACGGGAATTCCCTCTATTGTGGTCTCGTAAGCTTCGTCGGCGATGGCTTGCATCATCTTGTCAAACGAATGAACCGGGATCACGGTGGCCAGCTTGCCTCCGGCAACGATATACTGACCTGTGGGGTCCACATCAACACCGTGGGGCGATTTCGGCGTCGGTAAGTAATAGACCATTTGATCGCAGTCGGCAGCCTCAAGAACCGTTACACTCGTCTTCTCCGTGGAGACCGCTGATTGTGTGGCCCGGTCCATATGATTATGGAAATAGCGGGTATCCATTTGACGGGCGTTGCCATCAGCGACGCATTGCTCTGCACGTTGCCAGTTGACTGCAGCAATGAAGTCTTTGTCATTCTGCGAGGCATTGACCTCCAACAGCGTGTGGGCCTCTTCCGAGTTGTATGAAGTGAAGAACATCCAGCCGAAGGACGGTCCCTTTCCAGCGTGTGCCAGATCATAGTTGAATCCCGGCACTAAAATCTGGAATGCCACATCCATTTCTCCTGGGGTGTTCGCATGGATGAAGGAAAGTGAGCCTCTGAAATTGCCAGCATAGTCACTTATTGCCATGTCCCGCTGCGGAATCGGTATACTGAAGCGTGTGGAAGCGACAAGGTATTCGGAATTGGGCGTAATAAAGGGAGAGCCGTGATTGCCTGCAGAATTTGGGATCTCAATGATCTCCTCGGTTGCAAAAGTCGTCAAGTCAACCCGCGCGACACGGGGCGTATTATTGGCATTGATAAATATCCAGCGTCCGTCCGGTACGCCATCTGTCATAGACAGTTCAGGATGATGAGCGTCGTCCCACGGTACGAAGCCATATGAGGTATTAAGCATGGGGCGCGTTTCTTCCGTGTACCCCCATCCATTCTCTGGGAACTGTGAAAAAACGGGGACATCTTTCAGATGACGTCCAGAAGGTAAGCCATAAACCGTCAGGTTGCCGCTGAATCCTCCAGAAAAGAACGAGTAGAATTCATCATACTCACCCGGAGGTACGTAAACTTGTCTAGCCGCATCATCGCTAAAGCCGTCCCGCAAGCCCGGATTTTGGCAGGCAAAGAAAAACATTCCGGATAACAAGAGGAGGAGGCCACAGCCGGCCAAGAATCGATTGGTCAGGATCGATAACATCGTGTTAGGCTTCATGTTTTAGTGGTTGCAGGAAAATTGCGTACGATTACTGAATCACATCAGCAGCATCAGTTTGACTGCTGCGCAGAAACTCAAGTACTGACCGCGCATCGGCTTCAGTCAGGTTTTGGTTAGGCATTGGAGTGAAGTACTCCGCCAACATGTCCTGTCCCGCAGGATGTTTTTTTGCCATTTCGTCTGGATTCAGCATCATGTTCATAATGAACTCAGGGCTCCGTCGGTCCAGCACTTGTCCCAATGGCGGCCCTACATAACGTACGTCCAGCTTATGGCAGGCGGCGCACTTGGTCGCAAATATTGCCTGGCCTTGAGAGACTAGTGAGGTGTCAATGGTTGCGTCCAGTTCAAGCTCGTCAATAGGTCCGATTCCGTGTTCAAGTTCTGTCCGGGATAGCATGTCTGTTTGTTGTTGCGGCTGTGTATCGCCCGGTGCACGATCTCCTCCGTCGGCACACGCTGTTAAGCCGATTAGTATTAACACGCAACCATTGAAGATTCTCATAGTGGTATTAGGCATTTCGTCCGTCGGCACACGCTGTTAAACCGATTAGTATTAACACGTAACCATTGAAGACGCTCATAGTGGTATTAGGCATTTCCTCCGTCGGCACACGCTGTTAAACCGATCAGTATTAACACGCAACCATTGAAGACGCTCATAGTGATGTTAGATATTTCGTCCGTATTTTGTTCCCGTCACGGAATAACGGATTTAGCAGTTTGATTCTACCGCGAGTGTTGTGGGTAGAGGTTTAGATCTCCGCGGAAAAAAAGAATTACAGATCTGAAGTTTTCAAATTTTCTGTACCCTCTGCCGATAGTTTTGACCCCCTGGATCCTCCCATCAACTCGTTCCGATCTGGCGTTGGATTGTTCACGGCAATGTGCATTACCCACGCCTGTGAGATATCGTTCAAACATCTCAGCTACTTTCATGATCTCCATCACGGACGCTTCTTTCCAGAAGTTACCTTCTTATTCAATTACTCTGGAGTGAGATTTCCCCCGATAATTGAGACGTTTGGGGGGCGCGTGGTTATTCTATCACGGGACGCAAGGAAGTTCACTGTGGTTCGGCAGCTTCACTGAGCGGAATCGTCCTCACCTGATGTGGGTAAAGCCTGATCCAGTGCACTCGTAGCGTTGTATTTGGAGGGGCACTTCATGAGAATATGTTCGGCTTCGAACACCCCTCCATTCAGGTATCCTTCTACGACGATCTTTTCGGCATCTTCGAAGCTCGCCGGTTTTGGGTTCCAGTAATGCACTTCGCGTACTGCTCCCTCGTTATCCCGTAGGTGGAACTTGAAAAGGTTTTTTTCGGGGTCGTAGTGCGCCGTCTCGGACTGTACCCAGCTGCCAACGACATGCGCGCGTGTACCGGATGCTTCGGCTTCAGAAAAATGCATATACACCCCCACTTGGTCCCCAAAACTGAAGAGAAGCAGGGATGCAAAGCCCACCAGGGCAATCAGACTGATAATGGTGCGAGGTTTGCGCATGATTAAGTCAGTAGTCAACTCTGATCAACCGGTGGATTTTTTTCACTGAGTAGGGTTTTCACGGAGGATTCCAGTCGATCAATCTTTCGATCTGTGGCATAGATGAACATAGTGATCCCAATCCAGATGATAAGTACAACGGCAAGAACAACCATCAGTTTGTCGTTGTCCAACATAACGGTCTCAATGCTACCGGCTGCTTGTATTAACAGGGTGATCATGTTTTTGTTTGGAGATGCTCGTCTTCCTCAATGTTTTGCAGCGTCATTACAGCACGGGCCAGTCTGACACGTTGGGTGTAGAGTAGCCAGCCAACGCCTATGAATCCAAGGACTGCAGGGTAAAAGATTACCCGCATGATTGGATCCGTGATTTCGCTGAAGGCGGGGTTGCCCTCTGCACCAGGGTGCAGGCTCTCTAATTGACGCGGAAGCACATAAAGCAGGAAGGGTACGGTTACAAAGGCAAATATATTGTACACAGCAGAGATGCGAGCCCGCTTGCGGGGATCATCCAGTGCACTTCTAAGGGCAAAATACGCGCAATAAATCAACACCTGAACAGCAGCCATTGATTGCTTGGGATCAAAATTCCACCAGATATTCGTGCCCTCATACCAAGTGTAATGCGCCCAAACACTACCTGTAGTAAGACCTAGTATGCCGAATATTACCGCAATCAGCGCTGCGATACGGGATCTGATATCACTGACAGGATTATTCGTTCGGAGACACTGGATAGCATGTATTGCCGAAAGGGCGGTCAGCGCCATCATGGTGAACCACATGGGAACATGAAAATACAGGTTCCGGGCGGTGTGCTCCAGCATCGCCAATTTTGGAATGTTCAGCCACACACCGCCAAAAGAAAATGCTCCCAACAGTACGAGCGTCATCCAGACGATAATTGCAAGGCGTATTGTCTTGTATTTGCAGGGCATTAGGGTGGAAGACTTTGTTAGTCCTGCCAGACGTAGTCAAACAATAGGACGGATGCAGTGATCACGACGCCGGAAAAACTAGTTATAATGAGTAAGGATCCAGAGGATGCAGCCCAACCGCCTTCGGTAAATGATTGACCAACAAAACTGAAGTATGTAGACTCAACAGCTGCGAGCAGAAGGGGGACCAAAAGCGGAAACAACAATACGGGCAAGAGAATCCCGCTCCGTGTTGTTCTCGCAATGATAGCAGCTAACAGCGTCGTTGCCCCCGCAAGCCCCAATGTACCCAGAAGAAGTGTTAGTATAAATAAGCTTGGCAAGGCAACCTCCACGCCCAGTAGCAGCAGGAATATGCATGCTGAAACGGCATTCGCACACAGGATCGTAAGAAAACTGTAACACAGTTTCCCGGCGTAGACCATGGTGGCCTGCGCATGTATCCGCAAAAAGAGTCCGGTTTTCTGCTCTTTTTCAGACAGGAATGCCCGTCCTAGGCCCAGGGCTGCCGTGAAGAGTATCACAATCCAGAGCAATGCTGCCTCTGTTCGTGGTTCAAGGTCACCTCTGCCTGCTGTGACCAAGATCAGGAACATTGTGTTCAGGACAAAAATGAGCAGCATACCCAAGACGGATTTGTTACGCAGTTCCAGTTGGAGATCCTTGCGTAGCACTGCTATAGCTCCGTTTGTCCAACTTGAGGATTTCCTGGAAGCCATCATGCTTTACGGCGTGCAGCCAGCTCTTCGGCCGTAATCAGTCCGGCCGGGCGCGGTAGAAACACGGGTGATCCACCGGTTGGCGGATCAAATTCACCGACAAAATCAATTTCAGTTTCCAGATGGTAGCCCGTCTGCGTAGCTACCTCCTTCTGAACGTAGGCTACCAGTGCCTGTAAATCTGCGGCCGTACCTTCTCCCTGATTGATCATGATATTAGCATGGCGATGCGTAATTACAATGCCTCCAAAACTTGCACCTTTAAGTCCACATTCATCGATCAGGCGTCCGGCTCCGATGCCTTGGATCTTCTTAAAGATAGACCCGACGCTGGGTTCAGTATCCAATGGAGGATGCCTCAGGGCGCGCCAGGCAAGGTTTTCGGTCATTACTTTGCGCAGATCTACCTCCTGTGCAGGTGTAAGCCGGAAGGTGGCACGCAGCACAATGTCATTTCGCCGATGCAGGACTGAGTAATCGTATCCAAACTCAAAGTAATCCACATCTACACGCTGAAGATCGTTCTCCGCGGTTATGAGATCTGCATGTTCAAGAACTTCCTCAATAAACATGGTTCGCTCTCGAGCCGGAGCTGGGGAGAGAAAGTGAAGGTTCTGCCAGAGTGCACCCCCCACAGTCGAGGGGATGCCAACGTAGTGTTCCAACCCGGACAGTGAACGAGCGACAGATGCCTCAATCAGGTCGGGATACACAATGGTGCCACTTTCCGCGGTAACTTGGTTGCCGTCAAATTCAATGTTTTGAGCAGCATTGTAGATAACGACACCGCGGAAACCGGCATCTCCTATGATCACGTTAGCTCCGCAGCCTAACAGGAAGTGGGGGAGATCAAGTTCACGCACGGTTTTGATTGCGTGCGCGAGTGCGCCAGCACTTGTAACCTCGACAAAAAGATCGGCCGGACCTCCCAGTTGCATCGTTGTGTACGGTGCCAGTACAACGTTCTCCTGAACGGAGCCTGTACCAAGAAGATTTTCAAGCGCTCGTTTCATACGCAGTAATAAAACGTTTGAACGTGCAACTTGCAACAAAGCAGATCGTTGACTACGTTTCTACTGTGGAGATCGGCGTATCTCACATACCACACTACAACTATAACCTGGACAGAGGAAATGAACAACCGAGCAAATTTTTCGAACCCGACACGTTTATTGACCAGAGGGGCTATATTACTTGCCGTGATTCTGGTTGTTGGTGCGATGGCTGGCGGTTGTATGACTACGACCATAGTTTCGGGGCAGGCTGGAGTTCGTTATTCTCCCTTTGGGGGCACAGATACCAGTGATATATACGGTGAAGGGCTCAACCTTCACGCCCCATGGGTGAAAGTGATCAAATACGATGTTCGGGTACAGGAGAAATTGGAAAATATGGAGGCCCTATCCTCTAATGGATTGTCGATTGGTACAGATATTTCCGTACGCTGGAGGCCAAGATCGGAAACCTTACCGTTGTTACATGTGAACTATGGGGTCGATTATTTCCGGAAGCTGATTGGTCCAGAGCTCCGCAGTGTAGTGCGTGAGGTAATTGGTCAGTTCACCCCCGAAGAACTCTATTCTAGTCGAAGGACCGAATTACAGGATCAGATATATTCCCGTGTGAGGGAGAATGTAGAGAACGAGGATGTCATTGTTGAGGCCATCCTTATCAGGGATGTGCGGCTTCCCGAGCAAATTAAAGGGGCTATTGAGAACAAGTTAAAAGAGGAGCAGGAGGCGGAGCGTTACGAGTTCACCATTCAGAAAGAACGTCTCGAGGCCGAACGCAAACGCATTGAGGCAGAAGGTGAAGCTGCCTATCAGCAGATAATCACTGCAAGTCTCTCGTCTCAGTTCCTGCGCTTCAAAGGGATCGAAGCCACGCAGCAACTGGCAACCTCTACTAATGCTAAGACCGTAATCGTGGGCAGCGGCAGCGATGGGCTGCCACTGATCCTAGGTGGTCAGTAGCAGAGTATATTTACGGTAGTTGGAACTCAGCCATCCGTCGGGCAAGGTTCTCCCGTTCCGGGGTAACGGATTCTTGGGATAGCGGGGATGGTTTTTCTACTGCCAATTGCAAAAAAAGTGTTATTTTTTGGTGAGGGGACTTACAGATCATGTGATCTGCTGGCTCCTCGTCCCTTCAGACTAATCCACTCACAAAACATAAGGGAGATACTTATGAAATGGTTTTCTTTCGTGGCAGTGCTATGTGCGTTGCTTTTTCCGGGGCTGGTGAGCGCACAGAGTGTAATCTCGGGAACGGTTACCGATGAAACAGGTGAGCCGCTCATTGGAGCGAATGTGCTCATTGAGTCATTGGTTATAGGTGCGTCCACCGACCTAGATGGGAACTACACCTTCCAGGTGCCTGCTGCAAATGTCGGGCAAATACTGGAGCTGACCGCTGGCTACATTGGTTTTACAGACCAGGTTCGAACCATCACGGTCAGCGAGGGCATTATGACAGAGGATTTTGTTCTGGCTGCTGATCTATTGCAGTTGGACGAGTTTGTGGTCACCGGTGTTGCCGAAGCTACACCCAAGAAGAAACTGGCCTTCACCGTGAGCCAGGTGGGCTCTGAAGACATTACATTGGCGCCGGCATCAAACCCGATTGCTTCCATCCAAGGGAAGGTTGCCGGTGTGGCTGTTCAAGCACGCAGTGGTACGCCTGGGGATGCGGTTTCTGTTCGTCTGCGGGGTGCTACCAGTATTACCGGGAGTAATCAGCCACTCTACATTGTTGATGGGGTCGTTCTTGGTGCTAATCAGGTCGACATTGATGCGCTTGACATTGATAATCTAGAGATCGTCAAGGGGGCTGCGGCCTCTTCACTCTACGGATCACGTGCCCAGAATGGTGTGATCAATATCACAACGCAGCGGGGCGGAGCTGTTCCCCTGAACCAGACCCGCGTGACGGTTCGTAACGAGTTTGGTGTGAGTGGTGTGGCCAAGTCATTCCAGGCCAATACATCCCATGATCTGCAAGTGGATGGATCTGGGAATTTCCTGGATAATGCGGGAGCAAGAAATGAATGTACGACCTGTTTGAGCAATGGATATGGCCCAGGCACGCTGCAGGATACGAACCCGCATGGTGCTGCTTTTTATGACAAACCGTATCAAGGCGCACTCTATAACGCGTTCGATCAATTTTTCAATCCCGGAAATACGTGGACCAACTATGTCGGTGTAAGCCAGAACAGTTCCAAGACAAATTTTCTGGCTTCTTTCACGAACGTTGTTGAGCAGGGTGCTATTCAGGGTTTGACAGGCCTCGAGCGCAGGAATGTCCGGGTTAACTTGGATCACCGTATTCGGCCTAACCTTACTGTCTCAAGCTCGGGATTCTATTCCCAGTCGAAGAACGATGCGATGACCTCATCTTTGGCTTCAGATTCAAACGTCAATCCGTTTTTTGGTTTGATGTTCACAAATCCGCTGGTCAATCTGTCAGCAAAGGATGAAGCAGGTGAACTCAAAGTTCAGGCAGATCCATTGGCCGTAGAGGAAAATCCATTGTATGTGATTGAGAACGCTGATATGAATCAGGACCGCTCGCGTATCCTTGGGAATTTCCGGGCACGCTGGAGCCCGCTTGACTGGATGGACTTAGAGAGCAATTTCAGCTACGACCGCTCTGACAGGGATGAGTTGGAGTTTTACGACATCGGGTTCGCAACTATTGATCCATCCCCGTTAAATGATGGTCGCATTGAACGGCGTAACGCGGTCAGTGAGGCAATCAATTACGATATTACGGCTTCTTTCCGTAAGCGGTTTGAAAGCTTCACCACACGTGCTCAACTCAAGGCGCAGGTGGAAGATTTTGATTCGTTCTCAGAATTTGTATTAGGGACCGATATCGTAACCTTGGGTATCTCGGATCTCTCCAACGTGGAGACAGAAGGCGAAAAAGTATTTGGCAACGGCTCCTCAACGGTTCGGTCTGAGGGCTATTATGCAACTGTCGGGGTGGATTACGAGGACAAGTACATCGTGGATGTATTCTTCCGCCGGGATGGCAGTTCGTTGTTTGGTGCAGAAGAGCGCTGGCAGTCTTACTACCGTGGTAGCGCTGCATGGCGTGTCTCGGAAGAAGACTTCTGGCCAACCAACAGCCCCGTAACCGAGTTGAAGTTACGTGCCTCAATCGGAACAGCCGGGGGTCGTCCTCGCTTCCAGGCGCAATATGAGACACTCTCACTCAGTAATGGCCAGCTCTCAAAGGCGACCTTGGGGAATGCGTTCCTGAAGCCGGAATTGCAGACAGAAACAGAATTTGGATTGGATGTGGGTGTTCTAGATCGCATATTTATCGAGTTGGTGTATGCGGATACCGAAGTGGAGGATCTGCTTCTGGCAGTTCCGCTTGCAGGCTACTTCGGGTTTGGCTCACAGTGGCGTAATGCAGGTAATCTGGCATCAAATACAGTAGAGGCCAGTGTGAATGCGAACATCTACAATTCTCGAGATATGGATTTTGAGGTCGGTGTCATTTTCGACCGGACGCGTCAGGAGATCACCGAATTCCATTCCAATCCATATCTGGGTGGACCACAGAACCTGTTCTTCTATCGAGAAGGCGAAATTCTGGGTTCGATGTACGGCAATAAGTTCATCACAGAACTCTCTGAACTGCCCGCTGGTGCGGATGCAAGCTACTTTGACGTGAACGACGACGGCTACGTTGTAGCGGTTGGCCAAGGGAACAGTTACAGCAGTGGCCCGGGTACAGATGGCACTTTGGGCGGGGAGGATGATCTGTGGGGTACGACTGTTTCTGTGGGTGACGACAACTATCGCTGGGGAATCCCGATCAAGTACTACGACGAGGCTAATGAGACGGACCGGGTCCAGATCGCTGACGCCCTTCCGAATTTCAGTGTTGGAGTGAATTCCACATTCCGCTACAAAGGATTCACACTGTATATGCTGTGGGGCGCTCAAATTGGCGGTGACGTTTATAACTTCACAAAGCAGTGGAGCTACCGTGATGGTCGCAACACCGACCAGGATCAGGGTGGTAAGCAGGAAGGCATGAAGAAGTCCACCACGTACTACGAAGTGCTCTACGATGCTACCGCAAAGAACAGTCACTTTGTAGAAGATGCGACATATATCAAGCTGCGTGAGCTTTCGGTGGGATATACACTGAACCGTCGGCAGCTCTCACGTGTCTTTGGTAATGTGCTGCATTCCGTTTCGGCCAGCATCATTGGGCGTAACCTGTTGACGTTCTCTGATTACTCAGGGTTCGATCCCGAAGTAGGTTCCGGGCCAGACGCGACGTTATACCGCGTGGACAATTTCAATTACCCACCCTTCCGCACGGTTCGGGCAAAGCTGGAATTCCAGTTTTAGCGTGAGGTAACCGAACATGAAACCTGAAGACATAAATCAGATGAAACGAATCGTTTTTTACACATTGGTCGGCTTACTGTCGTTGAGTGCTGCTGGCTGCCAGGATTTGGCCGTTGAAAATAATAATGCTCCAGACCGGAAGGTTGCTTTCGCGCAGCCCGGGGATGTTGTAAACTTGGTCAAAGGTACTTTTGCTGATTACTGGCTCAGCATCCAGAATTGCGGCAATGGTGCGATGTTTTTTTCGACATTGGCAGATGAGAATTCTTCATCGTGGGCCAACTGGGGGATGAGAGACATGTCAAGTGAGCCTCGCATTGCCTGGGATAACAGTTCAACCTATAGTCGTGCTGCTTCTACGAGGGAACCGTGGTTTGACTCTTACCGTGGTATCTCGAATGCAAACGACGCCCTGCAGGCTATCGCGCGTGCTGAAGAAGAAGAAAGTGTAGAGAATAACATTTTCACACGCGAAGGTTATGATACAGCGCGCCTGAAAGCATTTGCAAAAATGAACCAGGGCCTCATGCACGGGACACTCTCTTTGATCTTTGATCAGGCATTCATTGTCGATGAGACTGTAGATTTGGAGAATGATGCGCTGGAATTGCGTTCGTACATGGAAGTAAACCAGGAGGCTATTCGGATGCTTGAAGAGGCACGTGCGATTGCGCAGGCAGGTTCATTCTCGTTTACGGCGACAGAAGACTGGATCTGGGGTCTTGATGTAACTTCAGATGACATGGTTAAACTGCTTAACTCGTTCATTGCGCGGTTAACCGTTCAGGTTGCCCGTGATGAGTCTGAGCGCGCCGCGGTAAACTGGAGTGAAGTGATGAGTCGTATAGATGCCGGTATTACCGAAGATTTCTCGCCCATTGGTGACGACGATGGCACTACGGAATGGGATTGTCTTAAGTTTTACGGGCAAAACGGAACCACTTGGAGCAGGGCTGATTACCGCACGATTGGGCCGGCGGATGAGTCTGGCGGTTACGATGCATGGCTGGCAAAACCCCTTGGAGAACGCTTAGTCTTCGACATTGCTACAGCGGATCGTAGGATCGTAGGAGACGCCACCGATCTGACAGTTGATGGTTCTGATTTCCAATACCAAGGTAACAATGGGCCATTCCCTGCCGCCCGTGGTGTTTATCACTATTCGTCGCACAATCATAAGCGCTATCAGTACTACAATTTGGGGAATTCTAACGGAGCAATGCCCCACATGATTATGGCAGAGATGGATATGTACAAAGCTGAGGCACTGTTGCGTACGAACGGCAGTACGTCCGTGGTTGCTGATCTGATTAACAAAACTCGCGTGAGCCGGGGGATGCTTAATCCAGCCTCTGCTACGGATTCACCCGGTTCGTCTACAGATGCGCAGAGTCACATGGATTCAGCCAGTCTATGGGCGAAGCTTAAGCATGAGCGGCGTATAGAGACGTTCCAGACTTGGGCTGGCTTGGCATATTATGATGATAGGGGATTGGGTGATCTTGTTACGGGTACGCCGATCCATTTCCCTGTGCCAGGCAGAGAATTGGAAACGCTGGGATTACAAAGCTATACGTTTGGCGGTGTTGGAGGTACTGGAGGTGCTCCAATTGCCTATCAGCGGGACGATTATCGGCAGGATTCCGATAATGTCCGTCCCCGCTAAGCATATCTAGACAGGAGATAAGGTCGGGGAGGTCAGTGCGTCGAAAGCGCTGACCTCCCTGTGTATATTGGATAATCACGACTGAATATGGGTGAATTCTATGCATCGAGTAATGATTTTGGCTTTGGGCATCATGCTATTCTTGGGGGCCTGTTCCGGTCCCGGCTCTGATGGCGACCGTGCTGCCAGTAGTACGCTAAGGTTCAACCTCGGGACCTCAGCGCGGAATCATATCGTCACAACAGCTGAAAACGCTCTGCTAACACGGTACGGATATCGATTGGATCGACGCGTAGATACGGCTGAAGATGTACGATTGGAGACATCATGGAAAGAAGTTACCGCACTTGAAGATGAACGACTATCCGGGTATACCCAGGTGAGAGTGCGCGTTTCGGTTACGGCACGTCCACGCAGCCGTGCAGGAGGCATAGGTAGTACATTTGCCGCACGTATGGTAGCCGAGTGTGAGGGACAACCTGCAGTGGGAGGTAATTGGGTAGAAGTACCAATTACGTCTGAACGGGAAGCATATTTTGAAGAGATTGCCGAGTACCTCGAGAATGAGTTCAAGGGTGGCGTGATGTAGCCGGGCCTTTCTGGATGTTCAGCCGGCCTTTAAATAACACCCTGTGCTTCGTCCTGCTTGGTGCGCTCGTCCTTGTAGGGTGCGGTAGAGAGTCCGAACGTACGTGGGTGCCTTTCGAAGGGTATGAAGTGCGTCCGCTTGTTCCCCCGATCGGTAAAGGTACAGGGTTTACGGAAGTCTCAAACTCCATTGCGTTCAGCAATGCAATCAGCACTTCGGCCTTCGTAACCAACCGACATGTTGTGAATGGATCGGGTGTAGCTACGGGTGATGTAGACGGAGATGGCCTGCCCGATGTTTTTCTGGCAGGCATGGAGCATAGGAGTACGCTCCATCGCAACCAGGGGGATTGGCAATTCGAGGATGTGACCCTCGGGGCTAACCTGGGTTTGGTGAACCCGCGGGCAACCGGGGCAACGTTCGCTGACGTGGATGCAGATGGTGACTTGGATCTGTTTGTGACATCGCTTGAAAGCGGTTCACAACTGTTCCTGAACGATGGTGCAGGTCAATTCACAGACCATACCGCACAGGCAAACCTTCCGCAATCCGGAGGCGCAACTACGGTTGCGCTGGCAGACATGGATCAGGATGGTGACCTGGATATATATATAGGCTTCTACAAGGAGGCCACGGTCAAAGATATCTGGCCGCCCAATGAAATCACCTTCGAACGCGTTGTAAAACAGGTTGCCGACTCGTTCGTGGTCAGTGATTACTGGGCAGATGATTACAAGCTCATACGCCAGGGCGACCGCCTGATGCGTGTAGAGTTGGCAGAGCCAGATCGCGTATTCTTCAATGATGGGGCAGGCTATTTTACCGAAATATCCTTTACAGATGGACTTTTTCTGGACGAAGAAGGTCATCCGTTAACGGAGTCCCCGCGAGATTGGACTCTAGCAGTACGCTTCCAGGACTTTAATGGAGATGGGTACCAGGATCTCTATGTATGCAATGATTTCGAAAGCCCTGATCATTTTTGGCTGGGCAGTGCAGAGGGTACTTTCAGGGCAGTCTCCACATTGGCCCTGAGGAAAACCAGTCAGTCGACGATGTCCGTGGCTGCAGCAGATGTTGATGCAGATGGAGATGTGGACATGTTTCTGGCGGACATGCTGAGCCGGGACTATATACGTCGGCAAAAGCAACATTTTGTAATACCTCCCGAGGTATTAACTATGGGAGATATTCGTGCACGTCCGCAGGAGATGCAGAACATGCTGCTGTTGAATCGCTCCGATACGACCTTTTCCGAGATAGCACGCATGAGTGGCGTTGCCGCGACGGGCTGGACATGGAGCAGTGCATTCATGGATGTGGATTTGGATGGTCTGCAGGATTTGCTCCTCACCACCGGTCATGCATACGATGCAATGGATGCAGACGCACAAATCGCCACAGGCTCTTCCCGACGCCCCTGGCGAGAGGTTCTGTTGGATTTTCCAGACCTGGATCTACCAAATATTGCGTTTCGCAATCTCGGTGGTGCCCGTTTTGAGTGGGTTGAGGAAGGTTGGGGGCTTGGGGTAATCGCTGATGTGGCACATGGAATGGCCTTCGCAGACCTTGACGAAGACGGAGATCAGGATGTGATCATAAATCGCTTGGATGCTCCCGTGGGGGTATTTCGTAATGATGCAGAGGGTGAGCGAATTCTCGTTCGTCTTCGAGGGAATGAACCGAACCCACAGGGGGTTGGTGCAGTGGTGCATGTTGTTAGCGATAGTTTGCCCCCTCAGCGACAGGAAATTCTTGCAGGCGGACAATACCTCTCCTCAAACGACGCATCGCTCACGTTTGCCTATGCTCCGGGTGCACAGATTGAGGTGCATTGGGCAGGTGGCGGTCGCAGTGTCATAAAGGAGGTCATATCTAGTTACGAGTACAGAATCTTTCAGCCGGAAATCGAAGCAACCGAACCGTCTGCGGTTCAGGCTACGGAGACACTGTTCACAACGTTGAGCACGGGATTGCATCACGAAGAAACCAGTTACGCAGATTTTAATCGACAACCACTTTTGCCACATAAACTTAGCCAGAGAGGCCCTGCGCTGGTGGCAGCAGACGTGGATGCAGACGGTGATGAGGATCTGATCCTGGGTGGAGGTAAGGGCAAACGGCTTCAGTTATCGATAAACGACGGCGGGCGGTTCACAACCACCCAGAGATTGGGCAATTTTTCTTCAGGAGATCACGGGGGTATAGTAGTTTTACCGGGTACCTCTACGGTGCTGGCAGGAGTAAGTAACTATGAACGCACGCCGCAGGAAGCCGCAGAAGTTTCGCAAATTGTTCGGCTACCATCACTATATGGTTCTGAGACCTTGCATATATTCGGGCCGGAGAGCCCGGGGGCACTTGCATTGGGAGATTTTACTGGCGATGGTTTGCTTGAGCTCTTTGTAGGTGGTCATTTCATGCCCGGACAGTATCCGGTGAATGTGAGCAGTGTCATCTACCGGATCGAAAATGGAATGCTGGTGCGAGATGACGCTCTTAGTGTGCCATTTGAAACGATAGGGCTCGTCTCCGGGGCTACTGCTGCCGATCTCAATGGCGATGGCACTACTGATTTGGCACTCGCGACGATGTGGGGGCCGGTACATGTATTTCACAACCGAGGAGACGGGCAGTTTGTGCGGATGACGCGTGCGTTGGGATTGGCCGAGTATACTGGATGGTGGAATGGCGTGGCACCCGCAGATTTTGATGGGGATGGCAGACTGGACTTGATTGCAACGAACTGGGGGCAAAACATCCCATATGCCCAGGATGTACCGCTCCGTGCGTATTACGGAGACTTGGATAATAATGGCAGCCTGGATATTCTGGAGGTACAGCATACCTCGGAATTAGATGCTTTTGGCCTGGTACGGGATTTTCGTACGCTCACGCATGCCTTGCCAACGCTGCGGCAGCATATTCGGACCTACGAGGAATTTGCGACACGTTCGGCGATGGATATCTTTGGCTCTGTACTGAGGGGAGTTGCTCAGCACGAGGTCACACAATGGCAGACAACGGTATTTTTGAACCGGGAATCTCACTATGAGGCGGTGCCGCTTGCCGCTGAGGCCCAATGGTCGCCCGCCTTTGCGCCGGTTCCGGGGGATTTCAACGGTGACGGCCGTACAGACTTGTTTCTAAGTCAAAACTTTTTTGCGGTGGCTTCGGGCTATCCACGCTTGGACAGTGGTCTTGGATTGCTATTACTGGCGGATGAATCCCATAGACTTGTGCCACAACCGGCGCAGGTATCAGGTATTTACATTTACGGTTCACAGCGGGCTGCGGTGGGGGCAGATTTCGATCTTGATGGTCGGCTGGATCTTGCTGTTACACAGAATGCTGGACCGATAGTACACCTTCGGAATACGACTGCAGTAACGGGTCTTCGTGTCGAATTGCAGGAGAATACCATGAATACGGCTGCAATTGGGGCTCATGTCCGTGCGGAATACCGGGATGGCAGCCTGGGTGCTTCAGTGCCTGTGGTTGCAGGAAGCGGATATTGGTCACAGAGCAGTCTTGCACCGATATTGGCTCCGCGTGATCGGATTGTTAAAGTACACGTTAGCTGGCCGGATGGCGCAGCTACCACGACAGCTATCCAGCCGGATGTGCAGTCAATTGTAATCGCACAGCAATAGTGTGATGTATGACAGTTATCGAAAATGGGCGATCGTGACAGTTATCGCGATAGTAGGCTGTACTGATTCGCCAACCGACTGGACACAGAGAGATGGTTTTCGTTACCGGGAGCTGAATGTGCAGGGTCGGTCGCGTACGGGTTTCAAAGAGGTTACTTCGCAGCGGTCCGGGATCATGGCAGTCAATGCTGTATCACAGGACGCGATATTAGCAAACCGGCACATGATGCATGGATCCGGTATTGCAATTGGGGATGTGACGGGTGATGGATTGCCCGACGTGTATGTAGCCCGGTTATCGGCACCGGATGTGCTCTACCAAAACCTTGGTGATTGGAAATTTGAGAATATTTCTGTCCGGGCGGGGCTGGACAGCACGGCTCGCGCCACAGCCGGTGTGGTAATGGCTGATTTGGACGGTGATTATGATTTGGATTTACTTCTCACTATGCCTCTTGGTCCGGGGGCGGTATATCGCAATCTGGGAGGGGGCAGGTTTGAGCTCGTTCCCAACGCTTCAGGACTAAATTCTTCGTACGCCAGCACAACCGCAGCTTTGGCCGACATCGATCACGACGGAGATTTAGATGCATACATTGCCCGGTACAAGCGAATTGCACTGGCCGACAGTTTGCCCCCTGCGGCCATTAGCTGGGAAGCGGTACTATCGGAGGGAGAACAGATTCCAAAAAAGGAATTCCAGGCACATTACAAGTTTACACAGGTCGGGACCAAAATCATACGTAGCGAGCTTGCAGAACCGGATGGGCTTTATCTCAATGATGGTTCGGGACATTTTACTCCGGTCTCATGGACTAACGGGGCTTTTTTGGATACGGCAGGAGATCCGATAGCATCAGCCCCAAAGGATTGGGCACTTACGGCCAAGTTTTATGATGTGACGGGGGATGGTATAGCAGATCTGTATGTTTGCAACGATTTTGACAGCCCTGATGCACTTTGGATCGGGCTCGGAAATGGTGTTTTTCGACATGCGCCAGATAATGCGTTACGTAAGACAAGTAACGCGACTATGTCGGTAGATTTTTCAGATGTGAATCGTGACGGTATTGTTGATTTTTTTATGACCGACATGTTGAGTCGCGATTATTCCCGGAGGCTTCGTCAGCGGAATACGCGCATCCCGCTGGAAGGTCCTCCAGGTGATTTGTCGTTCCGTCCTCAGGAAATGCAAAACGCACTCATGGTTGGTCGCGGGGACACCACCTTTGCAGAACTAGCCTGGTTTGCGCAGGTAGCTGCATCTGACTGGTCCTGGGCTACGAGTTTCATGGATGTCGATCTGGATGGCTGGGAAGACATTTTAATCACGACGGGACATGTGTACGACGTACAGGATCTAGATGCACAAGGAGTAGAGCAGCGTCGCATGGCAGCGGCCCCCTCTTGGCAGGCAGCCAGGCGACTGCTCCTGCATTTTCCGCCTCTCGCACTCGAAAACGTAGCATTTCGTAACCGTGGAGATTTGACGTTCGAGAATATGCCTGGAGGATGGGGGTTAGGTCAAAGCGCTGATGTGGCGCATGGAATGGCACTGGGAGATCTGGATGGAGATGGCGATTTGGACATCGTTACGAACAGGCTGAATGCGGCACCGGGCGTTTATCGCAATACGGGGAAGGCAGATCGGTTGGTGGTTATGTTGGAAGGCGAGCCTCCAAACACGGGTGGGGTTGGAGCGGCGATACGTGTACACTGTGCGGGGTTACCGGAGCAGTCTAAGCAAATGTCTTCGGGAGGAAGTTATCTGTCATCCAATCAGTTGATCGCGGTTTTTGCAGTAGGATCTTGGCCGTGCCGGGTTGAAGTTGCCTGGCCGAGGGGTAAACACTCGAGTGTTAACGTGGAAGCGGGTAACAGACTTTATGTGATTGAAGAATCAGGGGCAACGGATCCAACTCAGTCACAGCTGCTTTCCCCGGCGGTGTCCATGTATACGCTGCATTCGCAGCTTGAGCCGCTGATAGAACATGAGTTTGATGATTTTGAGCTTCAGCCGCTGCTGCCTTGGCGCCTCAGTCGGCGGGGGCCGGCACTCGCCGCCATAGATGTTGACTGGGATGGTCGTTTTGAGTTACTGGAAGGCGGGGGGCAGAATCAGGCATTCAGACTGCAGGGCAGACCCATCCTAGCCCCACTGTTAGGTGATGCAACAGGCATTATTGCTCTTCCCATCAGCCGTAGTCGTATACGTGTGATGGTGGGTGAGTCCGGCTATGAGCGCTTTCCAGACTCGTCCTGGATCCATATTTATGATATTGCGCCGGATGGCAAAGAATTACAGCATCAAAGGCTTTCCTTTGGTCTGAGTGTGCCGGGACCGTTGTCTGTGGCAGATATCGATTCTGATGGGGATTTGGATCTTTTTGTCGGGGGGCATTTCATTCCCGGGGCATATCCGAGAGTTGCAAACAGTCGCATCTATCTGAACGAAGACGGGGCTTATAGGCTTGGAGAGTCTCTAAATGGATTAGGGCTCGTAAGCGGCAGTGTGTTCGGAGATATGAATGGCGACGGACACGAGGACCTCGTGCTTGCCACGGAGTGGGGGCCAGTTCGGGTGCTTATAAGAGTAGAGGAAGGTTTTTCAGATCAGACTGAATTTTTTGGTCTGCAATCCTTCCGGGGCTTGTGGCGTGGTGTGTCAGTCGGTGATTTTGACGGTGATGGCAGACTTGATATTGTCGCTTCAAATGCCGGATGGAACAGTCGCTATAGTCGCAGTACACAGGTGCGTCTGCACTACGGTGATTTCGATGCTAATGGCACGACTGACATTCTGGAATCATTTCTGGATCCGGTCACGAATAAATATCGGTCATCACGTATGCTCGCTGATCTGATACCGGCCATCCCCCCAATACAGATGCGTGTCACTTCGCACCAGGACTTCAGCACTATGGAGGTTGCACAACTTATGCCATCAGCAGGGGAGAATGCTCAGATCGCCGAAGCAGACATGTATGCATCGAGTATCTTTCTTAGCAGGGGGGATCATTTTGAGCACCGTCCATTGCCTGCGGAAGTACAGTACAGCACAAGTATCAGCCCTGTTGTACTGGATGCGAATCTTGATGGGCACGAAGACATCATTTTATCTCAGAATTGGTTCGCTTATCCTTTGTCAACACCGAGGCAGGATGCGGGTCGGGGACTCTTGCTATTAGGCCACGGTGATGGCACGTTCACCCCGGCTCCCCAATCCGGATTTGAAATCTATGGAGAGGGGCGGGCTGTCTCTGTTGGAGATTTTGATGGAGACGGACAGGATGAGATTGCTTTTTCGCAGCACAATGGTGCGACACTCGTGTATCGTAGAACGTTGTACAGGGAGGGCATTTCTGTTGAATTTGATCCTCCCACCGATGCTATTGGGGCGATTCTTCGTGTGGTTTATTCAGATGGGAGTCGAGGACCAGCCCGTTCAGTAACTGGGGGAACGGGATATTGGTCGCAGAATGCGACAACGACTACCCTTGGATTCAGTGGTACTCCGGCTGGAATTGAAGTGATCTGGCCCGGTGGTCAGCAACCGGTTGTGGTGAAACTGGAGGAGGGCAGAAGAGTGTTGTTGACGAAGCAATAGATTCATGTCACGTTATTTGACGCTGCTCTTTTTGTTGCTTGCTGCATGCAGATCAACCGAGCCCGAGGGCACGGTACAAATGGCTGCGGAGCTTGAAGCAATTGCCGCGGAAACCGACCGAAATCCCCGTCAGAATGCTCATGCAAATGTGGCACGCGCAGCCGCGTTGGGCATACAGACCATTCCAACAGCTCTTCCCGATCGTATACAGTACAGCGCTTTACTCGGGACCGAGCTGCTGCGGGCAGGGGATAGCGAAGCCGCAGCCGGGGTATTCGAAGAGATTCTGCAATTACTGGACGCATCCCCCGATGAATTTAATCCGTCGTGGCGTTTGGCTGTTATGGATCACCTCGCGCTCAGCCACTTGCGGATTGGAGAGCAAGAAAACTGCCTGGTGGATCACAGCGCCTCCAGATGCCTGTTCCCAATCGATCCCACAGGCGTTCATACTCGGCAGCGAGGGTCAGCAGTGGCCATTCAGTGGTATGAAAAAATTCTTGAAGAAGCCCCAGAGGATATGAATGCTTTGTGGTTGCTGAATCTGGCCCACATGACGCTGGGTACACATCCAGACGGGGTTGATTCTAGGTGGAGGATTCCAGTGAATGCATTTCATCAAGGGGCATCAATTCCGAGATTTGTGGATGTGGCTCCACTCCTGGGTGTAAATGTTATGGGGCTGTCTGGAGGCATCGTACTGGAAGATTTGTCTGGTGATGGATGGCTGGATATTATGATTTCTTCTTGGGGGTTGCGTGATCAGCTTCGGTACTTTGAGAATGACGGTAAAGGCAAATTTGAGGACCGTACGCATATAGCCGGGTTAACCGGTTTGACAGGGGGACTGAATCTGGTGCACGCAGACTACGATAATGATGGCGATCAGGATGTGTTTGTGCTGCGTGGAGCGTGGCTAAGCGAAGGTCACCCGAATTCGCTCCTGCGCAATAATGGTCGAGGCAAGTTCGAAGACGTCACCATAGAATCTGGAGTTTATTCCCGTCACCCGACACAGACAGCTGCATGGAGTGACTTTGACCGTGATGGGGATCTAGATCTATTTATTGGGAATGAGTCCAATCCGCAAGCAGGGCGGCATCCGAGCGAGTTGTTTATTAACCAGGGCAATGGGACTTTTGTGGAGTCCGCTCGGGAATATGGGTTGGCGCTTATTGGCTACATTAAGGCCGTTGCCTGGGGAGATTATGACAATGATGGATGGCCCGACCTGTTCGTCAGCAGGTATCTCGAATCGAACCTGCTTCTACGTAATGAGAATGGAAAGGTATTCACAGATGTAAGCAGTACTGCAGGTGTGCATGAACCAATAGATAGCTTCCCGGCGTGGTTCTGGGATTTTGATCAGGATGGCTGGTTGGATCTGTTTGTTTCTGGCTGGCGTGCTACAGCCGGTGATATAGCTGCCGAATATCTTGAGTTGCCTGGCGGAGATGAGAAACCCCGGTTGTACCGGAATCGGCAGGATGGCACCTTTGAAGATGTAACAGAAGCAATGGGATTGAATAAAGTTATGTACACGATGGGGTGCAACTATGGGGATCTGGATGGAGATGGATGGCTAGATTTTTATGTGGGAACCGGTGATCCAAACCTCCGGGCACTCATGCCCAACAGGATGTTTCGAAATGTTGAGGGATCTCGCTTTGAAGAAGTCACGGTCGCAGGAGGTTTTGGCCATCTACAGAAGGGACATGGCGTAGCATTTGGAGATATAAATCACGACGGAGCTCAGGACGTGTATCAGGTCATGGGAGGAGCCTTTGAGGGAGACCTCGCGCGCAATGTGCTCTTCGAGAATCCGGGACATACGAATGCCTGGGTTGTGCTTTCTCTAGAGGGTACAGGTTCTAATCGAAGTGCCATTGGGGCGCGTATATCACTCGTCACGGATGTGGATACCCTGTATCGTACGGTCGGGACAGGTGCGAGCTTTGGGTCGTCACCACTTCGCTTGGAAATTGGCCTTGGCAAAGCTACAGCAATTGAGCTGGTAACGGTTGTATGGCCGGCTACCGGCATAGTACAGCAGTTTGAGAATGTACCGATGCGGCAACTGATTGGCATCCGTGAAGAAACATCTACAATCGAAAGGGTACCTTTCATATCCGTACAATTGGGAGTACCTCCCCCTTAGTCGAGGATTATGGTTACTGAGAAGTTTCTGGGAATGCGTTACGTATTTTGCTTAGCTGCTTATCTGGTGGCTATACAGGCTACCCGTGCACAGTCGACAGATCTGGAAGCCATAGCCGAGTCCGTCGCGCAATACGAGATTGTTCTGGCGTCTGAACCCTCGATGGATGATGGTTCTCAGACCATTGAAGTACGGCGGCTTCTTCCATTACTTCCTGAATCTGTTGCTCAGAAGGTGATTGTACCGGATTCCGGCCACATAACTTCAGACGCCCGGGATGCCATTTTGGGCTGGTGGAGAACTCAGGATCCGTTACCAGCCTCTGAGGTCAATGAGCGAATGGTGGAGCATGTCCGGCGTGTGCAATATGCGCTGGAGCGCTATGTATGTGCTACATGTCCGATGGGTTATGATGCACGCGGAGAAATTTATGTTCGTTATGGTGCACCGGAGCGCATTACACGGATTGTATTTGATGACCCACTGCTCATTGACGCAATTTACCAACCAGGTGTTGCTGTGAGCCCCGGAGATTTTCCAGAGAATGAATTCTGGAGATATCTGAATATCAACCGCGATGCCTACTTCCTGTTTATTCGAGATGGCAAACCATACCGGCTTGGTGACACTTCTGATCTATTGCCAACAGCACTTCGGTCTGGTCTAGGACAGGGAGGGCGTGGACTAGTTAAGTCCAAAATGGTACTTGCTGTTATGCGTTCTATGTACAGGCAGCTTGCTTTAGAGCATTACCATTTTGGGTCGAGATTCAATGAGGTTGATAGATGGTTGGCTGCACACGAAGAGACAGGACGTCTGCAGAGCCGCGACATGATGGAGAACGCGAAGATTATCACAGGTGCTACATTACTGACTCAGGGTGAGCGTCCCGAAACCACAGAGTTTGACCAAGATTTGGGCCAGCCTGCCCATATCTTTGCCCAAGGCATGATCACGAATGCTCGAATTGAAGACGACCAGGCCGCCTATCAAAAGGAAATATTGCTACCTCCGAGTACTTCGGATGTCCTTTCAACATTGCCTACATTGCCATTGGGCGTGCGTTATGCGAGATTCCTAGAGCCCGATGGCACAACAACAACAGAGATCTATTGGCATCCTGAATCCGGTGGATTGATTGCTCCGGGGCATGCATCTGAACCGGTATACTTCATACAAACCTACGCGGCGCAGGAGAGTGCTGATCATACATTGCGGCGCAGCAGTACTGATGCGATACGTATTCATATCCCGCCGTCTGGTGAGCCAGTAACGATTCCGGTACAAACAATTAAGGTGACCGGAGATACTGGTCTGTATCACTTAGCCCTTCAATGGGATCAGTATGGGGTTAACTCTGAGGGAATTGGCCCTCGATTGCAGGTTGCTTCCAGACGGGTAGACTCACTTCGTTCGCTGGATGCGAGTGGTTTTGCTTTGGAAATGAGTGATCTGAAGCCTCTTGTTCACACCGAAAGCGGGGCCCCGTTGCCATGGCCTCATGACTGGGTTATTCCAAGCATGAGGTTCGGGCTGGCATTTGAAATTTATCATCTTACGTATGGTGTAAAAGATGCAACGTCATACACTGTGACCTACGAAGTTACCCCTGAGCGCAGGCGTACTTCATCGACCAGTGTGGAGTTTGAGGGTCAGAGTCGGGTGGAGCGGACAGAGGTTGTGCTGGATATCGGCAGAAGAACAGGCATGGTTCGTATAAGGGTCAGGGTTAGAGATGAAATATCAGGTATGGAAGTATCCAGGGTGCTTAGTGTAGAGATGCGCTGATGATTGTAAGCAGGGTAGATTTTTTCCAGCAGGTCTGGGATACGGTTGCCATAATTCCAACCTCAAAGGTTACAACATATGGGCATATTGCCGAATACTTGGGAAGTAGGAGTGCAGCGCGCACAGTTGGGTGGGCCCTCAAGGCGGCCAAGGGGGCCCATTTGCCGTGTCACCGGGTTGTGAATCGGTACGGTGCATTGACGGGGGCGAAGCAGTTTGGTGGGGTTAACGTTATGGAACAGTTGCTCCGGAGGGAAGGGGTAACGTTTGACGAAGATGGTTGCGTGATTCTCTCACTCCACCTCTGGATTCCCGGTAGCGGGTAGACTTGTTCGTGTTGCCGAGTCTGCTACCTTGGGTTGGCAGTGAAAAGTTCAGGGAGCGAGCTTGTATGATGGGATATGGGGCATGATGAGGAAACGTTTGGGAGTTATACCCACAGACAAAAGGCAAAACGTCCTGCAAAATCATCTTGGAAGCGTAGCTCACAAAGAAAAAAGTAGCCCATTCTGGCCCCTGAATACCAGAAGCAGAAAAATCCACTGCAATGATAAAGATGCGCCAAGGCCGTTTAACGCACTATGCGTGATTGAAGGATGGGTGCCAAAATCTCCCAGACATTGTCAGCTAGTATCCGTTGTCCGGCAGCGGTGGGATGAATCCCGTCTGGTTGGTTGAGTTCGGCAATGCCACCAACTCCTTCCAGTAGAAATGGGATCAGAGCAGCGCCGGTTTCTTGGGCCACGGCAGGAAACACTGCCCTGAATTCTTCCTGGAATTGTGGTCCTAGGTTTGGGGGTAGCTGCATTCCCGCAATAACGATGTTAACCTCAGGGCTTGCTGCTCTCGTCTGGTTGACGATTTGTAGCAGGTTGGCCTTTGTGAGTGCTGGCGAAATTCCCCGCAGACCGTCATTGCCGCCCAAAGCTACAACCAGGACATCGGGCGGGTTGCGCAGCTGCCAGCCCAGCCGTCGGAGGCCTCCTGAAGAAGTGTCACCGCTCACTCCGGCGTTAACCATGATCACGGGCCACCGCAGCGAATCTACGCGTGTCTGCAGGAATGAAGGATAGGCTTCGTTTACGGACAACCCATAGCCTGCGGTCAGACTGTTACCCAGAAAAACCACACGCACGGGGTTGATTGAATCCTGTGCGACAGCAGGTCGTACAGATAACAGAACACAAAGAAGGCCACTCGTGTATAGGAGCCGGGTTGAGAGAAAGCCAGTCAAGACAGTGGGATTATAATGCTCGAAATTACAGGGCTTACCAAGACATACCAAAGTGGGTCCCGATTACTGACGGTCCTTGATAATGTTACCTTTGCAATTGACGCAGGAGATACCTGTGCGGTAGTAGGGCCGTCCGGTAGCGGAAAAACCACACTACTTGGATTGTGTGCAGGCCTGGATTCGCCTTCCTCAGGCACCGTAAAGCTTGCAGGGAAGGATCTTGGTCGATGTTCCGAGGATGAGCGTGCAGAAATTCGGCGTAATGCTGTCGGATTCGTTTTTCAGACGTTTAGATTGATCCCAACACTTACGGCTCTGCAGAATGTCATGGTGCCTCTGGAGCTCAGTGGTCAAAGCGGCGCCCGCAAGCGTGCCTTGGAATTACTCCGTGAGGTTGGGCTGAAAGGGCGCGAGCATCACTACCCCGTGCAAATGAGTGGTGGAGAGCAACAGCGGGTCGGATTGGCCCGGGCATTCATCAACCGTCCAGCTATTCTCTTTGCTGATGAACCTACGGGTAATCTTGATACCACTACAGGTATCAGGATCGAAGAACTGCTGCTTGATTTGAATCGTACAGCCGGGACAGCGTTAGTTGTTGTAACACACGATCTCAGATTGGCCCATTCATGCCATCGGGTGTTGGAGCTTGAGGCAGGTCGAATTGTTCGCGACTATAACGGTGAAGTTGAAGTACCTGTATCGGCATGATCAGTACTTGGACTTTGCGCATGGCATGGAGGGAAAGTCGGGGCAGCCGTCGCCGGCTATTGGTTTTCCTGTCCTCAATGGTGGTCGGTGTTGCTCTCCTGGTGGCCATATCTTCCACGTCAGATAGTCTCCAGTACAGTGTGGATGAACAGGCACGAGAGCTCCTCGGTGCAGATATGCGGTTCTCAAGCAACCAGCCGTTTGCTGACACCATAAGCGCGGCTATCGACACAATTGGCATTGCCAAGGCACAGCGAATCTCAACATTATCTGTAGCCTATTTTCCGGCACAGGGCCAGGCACGTTTGGCAGGCATACACGCTACGGAGGATAAATATCCATTTTACGGGTCACTTAAGACAGATCCAGTAGAGGCTGTCAGCCAATTCCGAAACGGTTCGGGCGCCCTGGTTGACCGGGGGTTGATGCGAATGTTGGGGATTGAGGTAGGAGACACCGTTCAAGTAGGCAGACGCAAATATGCTATTGCCGGCTCACTCATAGGCGCGCCGGGTGAGTCGGAGATCAGTATGATCGTCATGCCTTCCATCTATGTTCCGCTGGAAACGCTGGATACCTTGTTACTTGGATTCGGGGCAATGGCGAACTACGAAGTCTACGTAAAGCTTGCACCTGACGAGGATCCTGAGGAGATACGTGATTCCTTGTATAGCTCTCCTTCCGGGTTTGCCGCAGGAATTGATACGGTGGCAGAGCAGCGGGAAAATTGGGAAGAGGCTTTAGACTTTTTTAGCAAATTTCTAGGTTTGGCAGGATTTGGTGCACTGATACTTGGAGGACTTGGGGTGGGAGGTGCAATCAGGGCACATGTTCGCCGCTGCTTTAACAATATTGCAGTGCTACAATGTTTGGGTGCGGGTAGTGGGGGAGTTTTTGCTGTTTATTTCGTCCAGGCATTCATGCTCGGGTGCATTGCCGGAGTACTTGGATGTATTGGGGGGGCGCTTTCACAGATGCTGATTCCGTATGCATTGGACTCCTTCCTGCCGTTTGAGATTGCACTTCGTGTATCCTGGCCAAGCATGGCGATGGGGTTTGGCGTGGGGCTGGCAGTGACACTGATTTTCGCAATCTTGCCTCTTTTGGATGTACGTGGTGTTTCGCCTCTACGTGCACTTCGCTCTAGTATTGAGCCGCTTACCCCGGCGCGTGTACGATTACTTGCTTATGTGGTAATAGTGGGTGGTTTGATTGTAATTGCCGCTCTGCAGTCCGGAAGCTGGGCGGCTAGTGCCTATTATGCATTGGCTATTACAGTTGCTCTGGGTGCACTCTTGCTGGTCGCCAAGCTGTTGATGCTGCTTGCACGGCGTATCACAAATCGTATACCATTCTATCCATTTCGTCAGGGACTGGCCAACCTACATCGGCCGGGCAATCAGACCGTATTGGTGATGATAGCATTAGGGTTGGGTACATTTATTGTCATGGTGCTGCTTATAAGCGAGAGCATGATTACCGGTCAGATTGATTTGGTAGGTGCTGAAGGTCGACCAGACATGATATTTTTTGATATCCAGAACGATCAGTTAGAGGGAATCACTGAATTGATTGAGGAGCAGCGCTGGCCAATTGTTGACAGTTCTCCGGTGGTAAACATGCGCCTGCATGCTGTCGGTGATCAGACTGTGGAAGAAATTATGCAGGACTCCAGCCGTGAAGTTACATGGCCGTTAATCCGTGAATACAGGTCCACATATCGCGCACAACTCACTGATGCAGAGAAGCTTGTCAGCGGTACGTTTGCAGGAGTACATCACACGGATTCAGCTTTCGTTCAGATATCGATAGAAGAAGATTTTGCGCGCAACGAATTACTGGCAGAGATTGGTGATACGCTTATTTTCGATGTCCAGGGAATGCAGGTTCCCACTAGGGTCACCAGCTTGCGTGAGGTAGACTGGGAGCAGATGCGGTCGAATTTTTACGTTGTTTTTCCAACTAATGTCTTGGAAGAGGCACCGCAAACGCACGTAATCTCAAGTCGTAGAGGGGAGGGTACTACACCTGACTCGTTGCAGGCAGCTGTAGCAGCCTCTTACCCGAATGTTACCGCACTTAGTTTGGAGGCGATTGTGAGGATCATTCGTGAAGTGCTTGATCGCATTGGCTTTGCCATTCAGTTTATGGCTTATTTTTGTTTTGCTGCTGGAATTTTAGTACTGATAGGTGCTCTTTTGATTGGACGTCTGCAACGAATTGAAGAGAGTGGGCTACTCAAGACCTTGGGGGGCAGCAGAAAGCAATTGTTAATCATTGCACTCACGGAGTACTCCGTCTTGGGTCTTCTGTCCAGTGCTACCGGTCTAATATTATCTTTGGTAGCTGGATGGGTTTTATCTGTGACAGCATTTGATCTTCCATTGAGAATTTCAGGGCAGTCCATATTATTGGTAATTGCTGTGGTCATTGCTTTAACCGTAATGGTTGGTTTCTTGAGCAGCAGGAGCATTTATGATCGGTCGACACTCTCTGTATTGCGTGCAGAAGGTTGATCGGTAGTATAGTGAGGCATAATGCATCAGATATCCGAAAGGGTCAATCAAGTTCAAGAACACATTGCCCGAGCCTGCCATTGTGCCGGGCGCGATGTTGAGGAGATAACGCTCGTCGCTGTTACCAAGACTTGGCCTCCCGAAATTGTACAGGCTGGATTGGAGGCTGGGCTTATAGACTTTGGAGAAAATAAAGTACAGGAGCTGGTTACTAAGGCACCGCTTTTCCCAACAGCCAATTGGCATATGATCGGGCATCTGCAGCGCAACAAGGCACGTCATGTTGTGGCACACGCACGGGAGTTTCACGCATTGGACAGCTTACGTCTGGCCAAGGCGCTAAATCGCCACGCTGAACAAGCGGAGCGCGTACTGCCCTGTTTCGTGCAGGTAAATGTGTCTGGAGAAGATTCCAAGTTCGGTCTGCATCCACCATTGGTTGATGAGTTTATGGCGCAGCTGAATGGTCTCGAACATATACGACTGACTGGATTGATGACTTTGGCTTCCCCAGATGCTCGCAAGGTACGAGAGGAATTTCGTCTACTGCGGAGTATACAGTCTAGGTATGTGCACTTAGGCTGTCAGCACCTTTCGATGGGCATGAGTGGGGATTATGAAATCGCGATAGAAGAAGGGGCTACACACGTGCGGGTTGGTTCTGCGCTGTTTGGGCATCGGCGATAGTTGATATATAATCCAATTAATTCGATGGAGACAGACATTCCAGATTCCAAAACACAGGTGGAACGGGTAGACGCCGCGGCAGCGATTGTGCGTGCAGTTACGGATTTTAAGCCTAAGATTGGCTTGATACTAGGTACCGGTCTAGGGAAATTAGCCGAAAGAATTAATGTTCAGCATGCCATACCGTATGATTCACTTCCGCATTTCCCGGTTTCAACGGTAGAATCTCACCGGGGTCGCCTGCTTATTGGTACTCTGGAGGGTGTTCCAGTTGTATGTATGCAAGGGCGGATGCATGTGTACGAAGGGTATAGTGCTAGAGAGGTCACTTTTCCTATCCGTGTGATGGTCTGCCTGGGTATCGAGTGCCTGCTTATATCTACTGCCTGTGGTGGTATGAATCCAGCATATCGCCGCGGCGAGTTGATGCTACTCTCGGATCACATCAATCTGCAAGGAGTCAATCCGCTTGTTGGGCCAAATGTGGATGCGTGGGGACCACGATTCCCTGATATGAGTGAACCGTACGATGTAGAGCTGCGAGTTCGCGCGAAGCAGATCGCAGATAAGCATGCAATCAAGCTCCACGAGGGAGTATATGTATCTGTATTGGGTCCCAACCTGGAAACAAAGGCAGAGTATAGATTTCTGCGTACTATAGGTGCGGATGTTGTAGGTATGTCTACAACGCCGGAGGTGACTGTTGCAAGACATATGGACTTACGCGTGATGGCTATCGGTATTATCACTGATGAGTGTTTCCCGGATACGCTTCAGCCTGTTACGCTTGAAGAGGTTTTGGAGGCGGCGGGCATCGCAGAGCCGAAGCTCACTGCAATCATGTCGGATATGGTTGTATCTTTCCATGAAGATCAGTCACGGTGAGTAATAAAAAATAAACCAAATCTCTCAGGTACGCACCACTCGCATTCTCAGGCTTTGTGGGACGTTAGTAGAGATATTGATCCTTCGCTCAGCAAAAAATAAATAAGTGCATATAGCGCAACTCGTTGGCGGTAGCGCAATGCTCCAGCAGCAGTGACATCCAAAACAGGTGTGTCGCAAGGAAGCAGGTTGGAACTAGGATATGCACTCAGTCCGGTAGTCGAACAAGAACGCTAAAGATTCGTTCAGCGCGCTTGCTTTCAAGCTCTAAGGGCATGCAGCGTTTTGAGGAAATTCGGCGTATTGACGCCCAGATTATTGAGCAACAGATTCGTGATTGGTGGGAATCTGCGCGTATTTTCGAGAAGAGTATTCAGGCACGTACCGGAGCACCTACGTACACCTTTTATGAAGGTCCTCCCACTGCAAATGGACACCCGGGTATTCACCATGTGATGGCCAGAACCATAAAGGATGTGTTCTGCAGGTACCATACAATGAAGGGATGCCTCGTTGAGCGTAAGGCAGGTTGGGATACGCATGGGTTACCTGTCGAGATTGAGGTCGAGAAAGCTCTCAATCTCGATGGACGCGAGGACGTTCTGCGCTACGGTTTGGCAAAGTTCAATCAGAAGTGCCGTGAGAGTGTATTGATCTATAAAGAGGAGTGGGACGAACTGACACGTCAGATGGGTTACTGGGTGGACTTGGATAACCCCTACGTGACGTTCGAAACAAAATATATCGAAACCGAATGGTGGTTAATCAAGAAGATTTACGAGAAGGGGCTCCTCTATAAGGGACATAAGATTCATTGGTACAGTCCGGGATCCGGCACGATTTTGAGCTCACATGAAGTGAGCTTGGGCTACAAAGAAGTTCAAGATCCCAGCGTGACAGTTCGGTTCAGCTCACTTGATCGGCCTGATACGTACTTGCTTGCCTGGACGACTACTCCCTGGACGCTCATTTCTAACACAGCTCTAGCGGTGGGGTCGGACATTGAGTACGTCTCGGTTCGTTGTGCCTCTTTCCCGGAATCAGAACTGATTTTGGCCCGGGCTCGACTGGAAATGCTACGTGAAGATTATGAGATAACCGGCACGTTGAGCGGGGATGAGCTTGTGGGGGAGCGTTACGAGCCGCTTTTCAGTTTCTTCAAAGACCAAGGCCACGATGCCTGGCAAATAGTTGCGGGCGATTTTGTGTCGACGGAGGATGGCACGGGGATAGTACATATAGCTCCTGCTTTTGGTGCAGATGACTATGTGGTCGGAAAATCTCATGGATTTCCAGTCTTGAATCCAATTGATCTGCGGGGGAAATTTCTTCCGAACGTGCCTCTTGTGGGTGGGCTCTGGTTCAAGGAGGCAGACATATATATCATCCGGGATCTACGAGGGCGTGGGCTCTTGCACCGTCACGATAGCTATGTGCATAACTATCCACATGATTGGCGTAAGGGCACGCCGCTTATGAGTTACCCAGTGGAAAGTTGGTTTATCCGCACAACGGCAATTCGTGATCGGTTGGTGGAACTCAACGAGACTATTGGCTGGCAACCCAACTCTATTGGACAGGGGCGATTCGGAGAGTGGTTGTCCAACAATGTAGACTGGGCGCTTAGTCGTCAGCGTTTCTGGGGTACTCCACTCCCTGTGTGGGTATCTGATCGTGATCCGAGTATCATTGAAGTGATCGGCTCAATTCAGGAGTTACGTGAACGGTGTGGGGATCAACTGCCGGCCAGAGATGAGGATATTGATTTGCACCGACCGTTTGTAGATGAGCTTACGTGGACCGGGTCGGACGGAGGAACGATGCGCCGGGTACCGGAGACGATTGATGTATGGTTTGATTCGGGGGCCATGCCATTTGCTCAATGGCACTATCCGTTCGAAAACAAAGAGGCGTTTGAGAGAAGCTTTCCCGCGGATTTTATTGCTGAGGGTGTAGACCAGACGCGGGGTTGGTTCTATACGCTACATGCGATAGCTGCCTTGGTTATGGATAGTGTCTCATTCCGCAACTGTGTTGTGAATGGACTGCTGTTGGATGCTAAGGGTGAGAAGATGTCCAAGACCCGAGGCAATGCACTGGATCCTTTCGCGGTGATAGAAGAGCATGGGGTGGATCGGGTAAGATGGTACATGATGAGCAATTCACCGCCGTGGGAAGATCTCAAGTTCAGTCTCACCGGTGTTAAGGAGGTGGAGCGGAAACTATTCAGTACTCTGACAAATGTCTACAGTTTTTTTGCCACTTACGCCAATATTGATGGTTTCACGAGTGCAGAAGCAGCTCCGCCGATAGCCGAACGTCCGGAATTGGACAGATGGATATTGAGTCGGTTACAGTCTACAGCTGGATTCGTGGACATAGCGCTAACAGATTATCATCCCACGAGGGCAGCGCGCGCTGTTGAAGATTTTGTAGAGGATCTATCCAACTGGTATATCCGCAGGTCTAGAAGACGATTCTGGAGTGCAAAGGCTAAACTACCTTCCGAATCAGATGTCGACAAATGGGCAGCATATCATACGGTGCATACCTGCCTTGAAACGCTCACGCGTCTCATGGCTCCGATTGCTCCGCACTACAGTGAATGGTTGTATCGGCAGCTTATCATAAATCTTAAGGGTGCAGCCGAGTCGGTTCATCTGGCAATATTTCCAGAAAAGGATGAGACCCTGGTAGACGCTTCATTGGAGATGAGAATGAAGCTGGCCCAGGTGGTTTCGTCAATAGTACTGGGGTTGCGCAACCAGGCGAAGTTGAATATTCGTCAACCTGTAGGTCGTGTACTGGTGGTCGTAGATAAAAAATGTACGAAAGACATGGTCGCTCCGGTTGCCTCGATCATTTTGGACGAGGTGAATGCACGAACCATGGAATACGTTGATGCTACCAGTAACATTGTATGGCGAAAGGCACGTCCGAACTTTCGCCAGTTGGGCCGTAGAGCCGGACGTCATATGCCCAAAGTTAAAAAAGCGATTTTAGCTTTGGGGGTGAAACAGCTCGAGAGATATGCAGCGGGTGAATCATTAACGATCACCGGAGATGGATTTCACCTGGACTTACAGCCGGGGGACATTGAGGTCGTAACCGAGGGAATTGAAGGTTGGCTAGTGGGACAGGAGGGGGGATATACGGTTGCAATGGATACAGTGATTACTGAGGAGTTGCTGCATGAAGGGCTGGTGCGTGAGAGTATCAACAGACTCCAGAATCTCAGAAAGGCCGCAGGATTTAATGTTACAGACCGAATTCATATCGAGTACAATGCGACAGGCATTCTGTCCAAGGCGATAGAACGGTATGCTGAGCATGTGAGAAACGAAACGCTGGCAGTTACGTTGAAATCGGCACAATTTCCCACGGGAGAGCGTGTCGAACGATTCAGTATTGGCAAGGAGTCGGTTACAATCGGAGTGAACCGGTTGATATGAGTATCTCTCGTATAAAAGCAGAGCATTATTACTATGAATGCCCAGAAAGCAACCCAAGCGGCATCTGAGACCAAAGATAGCCGTCCTGAGACCCCTTTTGATGACAGTTTGCTGGCCCATTTTCGTGCATTGCTTCTTGATAAGCGCGGAAACGCGATCGAGGAGGTCAAACGAATGCAGGCCCAGATCAAAGACTCGCGCGAGCAATCGGAGAGTGATTCTGCCTACAGTTTTCATATGGCTGATGCCGGAACTGATGCAATGGAACGCGAAAAGTTGTACCTGATGCTGGCGCGTCAGCAAAAGTACATTGGCTACCTGGATCGCGCCCTAGAACGTATTGAGAACCGAACATACGGGGTGTGTAGGGTGACGGGTAATCCCATATCGAAAGAGCGACTTGAGGCGGTACCCCATACGGAGATCTCTATTGAGGCCAAACTAAAGCAAAAACGCTAGTTTGTCGCATGCGATTGTTTTGGATTGTCGCCGGAGTATTGGTACTGGATCAGGCGACAAAGCTGATGGTACGGCTCAATATGGACACTGGCCATCTTGGAGCGATCAATCTTTTGGGCGATTGGCTCAAGTTTACGTACACTGAAAATCCTGGAATGGCTTTCGGGATTACTTTCGGTCCGGCGGGATTGATCACAGTTTTTTCGCTTATAGCTGCTGCGATGATAACGGTCTATATGTTGCGTGTACGGACTGGTTATCTACCGTATACGGTCAGCCTAGCGTGCATACTCGGTGGAGCTTTGGGTAATATTATTGACCGTCTTTTCTATGGGATGGTGTTTGACTACGCTCCCTTTTTCCAGGGGCGGGTTGTTGATTTTATTCATTTTGACGTTTGGCACGGTCGATTACCTTCCTCTGTCCCGTTGATTGGGGATACATACCTGTCGTTTTTTCCCATCTTCAACGTGGCAGATATTGGAATTGTAGGCGGAGTAATAGGGATTCTGGTTTTTCAGAAAAATTTTCTAGCTGGATTGACTGCCGAGCAATCTTCGGAGAAAATTGTCGATCCCGAGGTGCTAGGTTCATCTCTCCAAGAGTCACATTCTGTGGCGGAGTGAACGTACTGGCTTGCAGAATTGATGCCATCCACATGAGATGTCCAAGATGTGGCCACTTTCCTGTCTGGCTCTCTGAGTTGATTGTTTTTTTGGGGATCTGTTCAATGGTGACCCTGAGAGGTGTGATTTAGGAGGGTATCCGTATTGTATATGTCACTTAAAAAGCTGTGGAGGCGTTGGGGGTGCAGAGGCGTGAAACAGGTGAGGTTGCATCCGCAGAAGACAAAGATCGTCTATTGCAAAAGACACTAATTAGGAGTAAGGAATATTCGAGAAGAAGTCCATCTTCTGATTAAGTCTTGACCGCGCTCTTTCTTTTTACAGCGTGCTTATTGTTGTTGTCAGGTACAGCAGATAGATGTACCCGCTCTGCTCAGTCAATGTAGGTGTCGCCCTCGCCTTAGACCGGGCGAATAGGGGTGCAATAACCCATGCGAACCCATGAAACCACGCCCGGAATTCCAACGCTGAATAGACGGTCTGGCGCTCATTTGCGCTCATGGTCGGTGCTGCACACGTTAGGTTCGCTGGCGAGTAGCTGGAAGAGGACATACTTCCTGTCACGCCCATTGATGCGACGAACTACTTCGCGGTCTTGTCGCATAGAGAGGTGCCAGTGATCCACCAGGCTGCTGTAACGAAGAATGCTTTCGACGAGGCTGAGCCGGCATCGTCTGCCCTTCGTGCGCAGGCTAAGAAGGTGACGTGAGGCTATGCATCCGAACGGTTTGGACGCCAAGCTCGGACCGATGGACCAGGAGCACGTAATCGGCTCCGAATTCCCAAACATCGCCGGGGAGCTGGGCCATGTGACAAGCGAACTTGCCGTCAGCACCGAAGGCGAGCCATCCACGATCCTCTCGGGGCCGGTCGTATTGGCGGATCCAGATGCGGCCGTCACGACCGATCTTGACACTGGACATAGCTGGGAAAACGTCAGCCACCGGACGCTCTGGACTCATCCTGGCGTCATCATACTGATTCCACTCCGAAGATGACGGTTGGCTACGGCGCTCCCGGTAATCCTCGCGCCAAGCGCGTACGTCCGCGCGCGTAACCTCACGGTCCGGTTCTGACCAGCGGATGATCATCCGCAAGTTGAATTCATCGTCCAGAACCTGTACCTCGGGTTTGCTCCCATGTGCCAGCACGATGGTTGATCCCAGCGCGTCAACTTCCGCGGCTCCCTCGAAGAGCGGGAACAACGAGAAGCCCTCAGCTTCACTGACCTTGCCATAGGTTACGTGGGGGATCCGGGCAAGGTTGCCGACAAGATTCCCGTCGGGATCGTGGAACTCCACTATCATCGTGTCCGGAGCGCCAAAGTCCGGGGTGCGCATTCCTACCCCTGCCCCTTCCTCTTTGGCGTTCACGGTATACCCGTTATCGAGCACGCCTCCAGCCCTTGACGAGTTTATATACGTCGGCTTGAGGCCTACGGTCCGCACGAATTCGCCCTGGGCCGTGAAGACGTTGTAGCGCCATGGGCGGTAGTCGCCCACCCAGAGCGTATCGCCTGCGGCGACCCACAGGATAAAGGGATTAGAAAACTCACCAGGGCCTTTGCCGCGCTGGCCCATTGACCGTAAGTGGCGCCCCGAAGCGTCGTAGATGCGAACTTCGGCAGACGTGCGATCGACCGCCACAACGGATCCATCTGACAGACGCCCCATCCCCCGGATCGAGGAGAACCATTGGTTATCGTCTTCCTCGTCATCTCCAATGACCAAGACGGGTTCCTCGCTGAATGTGCACGTCGCCTCCGAGCTTGCGGGGGCGCTAGTTACGATCTGTGCGCTGGAGCTGTCGATGGCCACGGTTTCGGACGGTGCTTGCTGGGCGCAGGCACTGAGGGGCAAGACAAGCGTGAGAATAAGGCTTCCTAGAGACCGATTGGGTGTAGTCATTTTTGCTATCTTGCGGTGGACGGGAACTCGAGAGGTCAGGCTCGCAAACCGTACAAACTATCTTAAGTTCAGGAAAGACACAACGATCAAGGTATTAGGCAAATTACTCACCGATCACTTCCTTGAGTTTAACCTCGGCAGCGTAAAACAGCTTCTCGCGATAGCTCTGTAGCGTTTTCCGCATATCCGCAGAAACTTCCCTCAGCCCGACTGTTATTTCGGCACGTGCCTGTTCCAGTTTCTCCGGGGGTATTGATGTTCCAGTGACATTTTCGTGTTTCTGGATAGCGTACTCGACTATATCATTGAGCTTATCTCTAATAAGTCTTGCGTTGAATGCTTCACGGAATCGGATACTATCGCGTGCAGCATCTTTGTCCCCAGATTTTTCATCTGATTTGCGGGTTGCCAACTCGTGAGAATCAAATATTTGAACAATCTTGATAAACCCACTAATCTCCATCAATCCTTGTACCGGTTCTGGGAGGCCACACAAGCCAAATGTTCTGCCTGATTCCCCGTACTCACGCGCTAAAAGAAGTAGTATGCGTAACCCTGCACTGGATATAAAGGAAAGTTTGGAAAAATCCAAGATCAGACTCGGTTCATCAGGTGCAGACCCAGCCTTGACAAGATCATCAAAGGTGGCAGCATTTTGGGTGTCAATCCTACCCCTAACATTTCCGACGAGGGTGCTTTCCGTTCTATTCCAAGAGATTGATACTGACATGTGTAAACTGAGAAGATTAGAACTTTTTGGGGCTGAGCACTAAAACGCACGTGGTCCCGAGGCTTTTCTGCAAAAACTTTGCGAAAAAATCCGTTCATGTAGAAATACGCAAGTATAGTAGGACCGGTTTGAGCAATGGTCCCTGGTTGCCCATTTTCAAACATGAAGCACAGCTTTATTGGCAATGAACGATGTGGACTTACTCACCGACCACTTTTTTCAGTCTGACATCTGCCGTAATGAATAATTTTTTTCGATAACTCCGCAATTTTCTCCTGATTTCTCGGGAAATATTCTGGAGTTCGACCTCGATCTCAACGGCGGCAGACTTTCTGACTTCGGGAGGGAGGTCCGTGCCAGTCAAACTTTCATGTTTCGAGATAACATACTGAGCGATATCAGAGAACCTATCCCGAATAATGTCTCTGTCGAATGTATCCCGCCAATCCTGAGGTTCAACTGAATCCTCATCGTCCGATAATTCAAACTCTTCGGGGCGTTCGCCCGTCATTGATTCAACTGATGACGCTTTAGAGTCATAAACCTGCACAATTCTTCGGAATCCGCTGATCTCCACCAGTTCCTGTATTGGTTCCGGGAGTGAGCATAAACCAAACATCCTGTCGGAGTTCTTATAATCCCGTGCACAAAGGAGCAGAATACGGAGACCTGCACTGGTGATGAACTCAAGCTTGGAGAAATCCAAGATCAGGTACGGCTCATCAGCCTTGGTTCCTGACTTGATTAAGTCGGCAAAGGTGTTGGCGCTTTGGCTGTCAACCCTGCCTTCGACACCTCCAACAAGGGCATTCCCTAGTCTACTCCAAGAGATTGATACTGACATGTTTAAAGGAAAAAAGTGATCGAGATCTGTTACAGATATCTAATACCTAACAGAGCAGGTGTGCAAGACAGACATTGTGATTAAGTCCTAGTTCATTCCTGTGCGAGCATTCCGATGGCTGGCCTACTCAGAGTGGATTGTGTGGCTGGTAGCCAAAAACCAAAGTAACGTGCGCGGCACAAAACCCAACTAACATTGACAAAAATTCTCTGAGAATCGCATACATGACATACCAATCTGACTAGGTTTGTCGAAACTCAGCAGAAATTTTAAACGGGTTTCGGAGCCAGGTCAGTAGGTCAAAATATAAGTATAATAATTGTGTTGCAACGCAGGTCAATTACCTTCATCACTGCCAGTCAGTCGTCGTTTATGTGCAGCGATACCGAGGATCACGGTCGCAACGCAGGCCCCCATCAAGATGAGCGCAACAGGGCGTTCAAAGAAACTGAGCGGACTCCAGTTGGATTTGATGGCACTGACCATAAAATGCTGTTCAAGGATTGGCCCTAATACCATACCTAGGACTACTTGTGCGAGCGGAAACCCACCTCTGCGCAACATTAGAGCGACCACCCCCATCAATGCCATAACACCCACATCCAGAGGGTTGTTGTTTATTGCGTAGGCGCCCGTAACACATGTTGCAGCTATCACGGGCAAAAGCAGGCTGAAAGGCAGGCGCAGCGCTGTGCGGGCTATGCGGGCCGTTAGAAGCCCTACTGTGGGTAACAATAAAATATTTGCAATCAGGAAGGCGCCAAAGAGCATCCAGATCAAAGGCATCTGCTCTTGAAACAGGAGTGGACCAGGTGTCACCCCTTTCATCATGAAGACTCCCAGAACCATGGCGGTGACGGTGTCTCCAGGCAGACCCAATGAAAGAGCAGGGATCCATGCACTTGCGACCGCAGCGTTGTTGCTGCTCACGCCAGCCAGCACTACCCGTTCCTCATTTTTCTGTCGTTTTGCAGATATTTTTTCAAGACTGCAAGCAACCCAGGCACCAATATCTGCGCCCGCACCGGGTAGGAATCCCACAAAAATCCCAAGCAATGAGGAACGCACTACAAGTTTGCGGGCCTTGCGAATTAATTTCAGCGGGGCTGCGTAAAAATTATTGAGTGCTCTACGATGGATCGAAGCATGTGCTGCCGGGGCAGATTTCGTACCGGCGCCCATATGGTACAATACTTCGGAGAATCCGAACAACCCAATCATTACGGCTATGTAATCCAGCCCGCCTAGAAAAGCGGGGTTTCCAAAGTGAAATCTGGGATAACCTAGCGTAGGATCGATTCCCACGGTTGAGAGCAAGAGTCCAATCAAGAGGCTGATAAATCCTTTTAGCAGGTGACGTCCCGAAGCGAAGACGCCAGCAGTCAAGCCTAATACAGCGATCCAGAAGTACTCAAATGACGAAAACATTGCGGCCAAAGTGGCCAGTGCCAGGGCCCCACCGGCAAGAACCAGCGTGCCGAGTATGCCACCGACCGAGGATCCCAAGGCACTAATCCCGAGTCCATACAGCGCACCTCGCGACCTGCTAAGGTTGTGAAGCTCATCGGCGTACGCTGCACTGGCTGGCGTTCCTGGAATCCGTGCAATAGCTGAACCAACATCGCCGGCGTATATGGCTACCGAAGAAATAGCAATAATTGCCGGAAGTGCGATGGCGGCGTCGAGAAAGAATGCTATCGGGATAAAAAGCGCAACAGCGAGTGTAGCGGTCAATCCTGGTACTGCTCCGAAGAGTGCACCATAAAGCGCGCCGGCAATCAGTGCAAGGAATCCTTCCCAACTCACGAGTGTCATTAGAGGGCCAGCAATCCGGAAAAGAGCAGGTGTATCGCTATTCCGGCGGCTGTAGAAGTAATTAGCACCGCTTTGATTCGAGCTCGCATGACAATTCCACACACCAGGCAGGTCATACCAGCAGCAGCGCCAATACTGATCCAGGGGTTGATCAGCAGGAAGAGGATTGCACCCGACAGTCCGCCCAAAATGCGTGTGATGCCTTTTCTGTGCAGTCGTTGTGCAGAAGTATCAACTTCAACAGACGGTCGCCAAATCAGGCCGATTCCAGCCAGAGCTAGCAAAAATGCCAGCACATTTGGAAAAAGCCCTGGTCCAGGATAGCCTTCCGGGAGGGAAGGGAAATTACGGGCACTCAACCATGTGAAGGCTGCGAGGGTCAGAAATACTACCCCCGGTATTCGCGAAACAATACTGTTACAGGGCAAGGCCTGCCTCGTTCATGAGCATACCATTACGGCTATCCTCTTCCCGGAGGAATAACTCAAGAGAGTCTCCAGTAAGGTGCTGCAACCTGAATCCTGCACGTTCAAGAGGTACGCTGAATTCAGGTCGTCGGGATGCATTCCAAACGGCCACGCGCAGCAGTTCCAAGCGTGCGTTTGGTAGGTTTTCTGGGGCGGCAAGCACCATCCAGCCACCTTCGGATGCATAGTCAATCCCGAGCTCCTTGAGCGTGGGTACGTCTGGCGCTACGGACAGTCGCTCATTTGCCATTAGAGCAAGTGTTCGAACCCGACCAGCCCGGCGCAGCGCATCGGTTTCAGCCAGAGAGGCCGTCACAACATCAACTCCACCTGCCAGCAGTTCCTGTAGGGCAGCCGCTGCACCCTGACTGGGAACCCATGGCATGGCTGATTGATCAAGGCCCACGGCTTCAAGAAATCCGATCCGGCACAAATCCCATATACCACCCAGAGAGGTACCGCTTGCTGTTAACGTCCCTGGTTCTGCCTTAAGCGCGGCAACGAGATCATGCACATCTTGCCAAGGTGCATCATTGCGCACCGTAATAGCGCTTGAGTTAACCGTAACCAGCGCGATCGGGGAGTAGTTCGTATAATCAAGAGGGGTGAGGCCAGTCCAGTGCATCATCGTGATTTCGACGGTGATGGCTCCCAGGGTATAGCCATCCGGCTGGGCCTGACTAAGAGCATAGTGCCCAACAATCCCCCCGCCACCGGTTCGATTGACTACGTTCACAGGCTGTTCCAACTCATCCTGGAGCACAGCAGCCAGGGTGCGGGTGGCAGTATCAGTGCCTCCACCCGCTTTCCAAGGCACGATGACGGTCAGCGGACGGGAAGGGTAGGCCTGCTCAATATTAGGTTGACAGGCACACAGTGTGACCAGTAATAGGCCAATCCAGACGCTTCCTCGATCAACCACCACTCCAAGGCGGGGCAACACCATTCGAACGAGCATAAGCGATCAGCTGTCCCAAGTGCTCATGGGTATGTCCGGCAAGGATCGACATGGCTCCGTATACGTTCAGCTGCATCCCAAAGAGTTCAATAGACTCACCCAAGTCAGCATCTCCCAAGGTTTCCAGAAGTCCGCGTACATGATTTTGAGAAGCCATCAACCGTTCGAGGGCGCCTTCTTTCGTGTCGGATGCGGTAGCCTCGTAGTCGGATGCATGGCCCAATGCTGCGGCAATGCCAAAGTTGGCATCTGATACGTGATTCAGAACCTCGAGAACTGAACGGATTCCTTCCGCAGGGCGCCAGTCATGAAGGTCTTCGGGGATGGCTTCTCCCAGAGCATGCAGTTTTCCAGAGACACCATCAAAATCGCCGGAAAAAGCAGTGAGATAAGCACTATTGTCATGCTCCTGTGCACTGGCTGGCAGAGCCACAACAGTCGCGATCAGGAAAAGGGTAATTACTTGTTTCATCAGTTAAGCATGGTTTTTGAGGCAACAACGAGCAGGTGTAACTGACTAAGATCTATTCCGTTTCCTTGTTCTGTTGCTTTTCCACCATATTTGCCACGTCCTCTAAGAGGGCCTTTGCATCGTAGAGGATACCATCCTTGATAGTATACTCGACCCCTCCTACATACTCAACCTCGCCGGTTTCATCGTCGAGCTTCATAGCACCTGTTCCATAAAGAACCTTAAAGTTTGCCAGCGGATTTTCGTCCACAATAAGTAAATCTGCACGCATGCCGGCGCGAATGACTCCAAAGTCTATGGGTTTCTGGAGGGATTTATAAATCTCCATGGCCCCGTGCATGGTAGCAGCGCGAACAACTTCTAAGGGATGAAATCCAGCCTCCTGCAGCAATTCGAGTTCCAGGATTGTTCCAAACCCATAGAGTTGATAGATATAGCCGCTATCACTACCAATTGTAACCTTGCCTCCCAGGTTCTTGTATTCATTCAGGAACTGCATCCAGACCTGATAAAACTTCTTCCACGCCACCTCATCATGAGTAGTCCAGTCAAAGAAATATGACCCATGATCAGTGCGGCTTGGAATAAAGAATTCCCAGAGACTATTGAGCGTGTATTTCTTGTGCCAATCCGCATTCTTAGCTCGCATCACATCCCGTCCTGCCGAATAGATGGTCAATGTGGGATTGATGTAGTAGTCCAGTTCCAGGAACTCATTCATAACAGCGTGCCATCGATCGCTGTTTGGGGTTACCAGCGACCACTGACGTGCAACTTGCCCGAAACGCATCTGCTCGTCATTGTAGTCCATATCTACAGGCCAGGGCTGCACATCATGTGCGTCGTACAGTGCTTCGAAGAGTCCGTAGAAATGGGTCATACTGCCAAGTCCAAGCCTGGCTGCATCCAGCGCGTTCATTTGAGCCACGCCCATCTGTCCCAGGTGGGCCGTGGATCCGAGGTTATGCTTGGCAGCCTCATCCAATAGGGCAGCCATAATATCTGGTGGATAGGAGCCAAGCTTGAGGCCATCCACTCCAGATTCGGCCGCAAACTGTACCCAGGCGCGTGCGGCCTCCGGGGTTGTGACGGGGCCTTGATCCCAGCCACTGCCTGGTCGATGATAGCTTACCATGTGGGGGGCAGTGATTGTATTCTTGGCGCTTCGCTCTTTTTCGCTCAGTGACCACTCAAAGCCTCCGAAGGAAACTCCCCGCACTGTTGTGATTCCGTGAGCAAGCCACAGCTTATAGATATATTCCGCTTCGGGGGCCTTGGGAGTTCCACCTGTATGGGCATGCAGATCTACAATCCCGGGCATCACGTATTTTCCGTGTGCATCAATTTCACGTGTTGCGTCGCCGGGCCGGCGATCCTCGTTGATATCCACATAAGGGGCGCCAACACTGGTTACACGTACGATGCGATTTCCTTCAATCACGATATCCATGGGACTGCGGGGGGGTGAGCCTGTCCCGTCAATCACAGTAGCTCCCCGGATGATCAGGCGTTCAAAAGGGCCCTCGCCTTCATCAGGTCCGCGATCCGGTGCCGGCGTAACTTGTGCAAATGCGAGCAAAGGAAGTGATATGATCGCAAACAGCAAGATCACCAGAATTTGTAAATACTTCATGTCATATCTGTGAGAATGGAAGGGGTCGAAGAATGAAATCCGTAATATTAGAAACGGTATCCGCGTAAGTGGGATCATCGCGCAGAGCGATCCATTCTGGATCAACAATGAACCTTGACCACGCGACATCTCGTTCAGACATGTTCTCGAACCCCAGCATATAGGTCAAATTGGGCATTAGAGGTCCATAGAGTGTCTCACCGAAGAATACTGGATTAAGCCCAGTCTTATGGAAGATGGCAATTTCCCCACCTTCGTTGAACATGGCAATTTTTTTCTGCCCTGCGATGCTGCTGTGGCTCTCGTAGATTCGAAGTTCGAATATTCTATCCGGTCCATTGGCGGGTGTTGCTATTTGCGGCATATCTACGAAGGCATGCATGAGTTGGTGCTCCCGTCGCACGTAGGCTGGATTGTCGAGTTTGGCATTCAGGAAATCTGCTCCCGAACGTTGAAATTCCACATCATCCAAGAGCAGTGTACTGCTCCGTACGGCAGAGTCCATGCTTTGATGGGGGAGTATAACGTAGAGAGACGGCTGGTTGGGGCCATACATAGGTGCAAATACGCCTACCGGTCCGATGCCTAATCGTCCGTAAGCAGGCAATGCTACATCCCGATAAAAATCAGCAACACGCGATTTACCGGCTCCAACGTTTGTATGATACGTTATGAGTTCAAAATACTGTTGTTGTTTCCCGGAAGTGTTAGAGGGTACAAACGGTAGTGCTACGGCCAACGGGACCGATGACATAAAGGAACGGCGATGCATAGGTGTAAAGGATGAATGAATCTCAAAATAGGGATTTATGGGCGTCAGAGTCTAATTTTGCGGCCAAGAGAATATTTAGTGCTGCGGTAGACGGCGTAAGTGCTTATAGGTTATTGGAGCAGGTGAATAACTTGCCTATCTCCGATTCATGTCGTGTTGTTGGTGCGGGCAAAGCAGCTATGCCTATGGCTGCAGCGCTGGAGCAATGCTTTCCGAATGCTGTATTTGAAGGCGAGGTGGTTGTACCGCATGGATATATGGACTCCTTTCCGGATGAGTTAGCACGCCCCAAGGCCATAAGGATATCCGAAGGTGGACATCCCATTCCCAATGTTAATAGTCAGCGGGCGGCAGAGCGTGCTCTGAAGATTGCGAAAGATTGTGGACAGAACGATACACTTATAGTGTTACTCAGCGGGGGGGCTTCGGCGTTGTGGAGTGCACCAGATAAAGGCTTAACCCTGCAGGATATCCGTACAGTAAACCATATGTTGTTGCAGAGCGGTGCGGACATTCATCAGTTGAATACAATCCGTAAGCATCTGTCGGCCATAAAAGGTGGACGTCTCGCAGTAGCAACGTGGCCAGGACGCGTGGTCACACTCGCCGTATCGGATGTTATTGGTGATGATATGTCAGTAATTGGGAGTGGGCCTACAGTGGGTGATCTAACCACTTGGCAGGATGCGACGGACATTATCCAAGCCTTGGATTTACGGTTACCAACGGCGGTGCACCAGCATCTTCAACTTGGAGTTGAAGGTGGTTTACCAGATACGCCGAAGCCAAACTCGAAGCTTGTGCAACAGTCTATTTTTCGACTTTTGGCCTCAAATGCTGACGCGTTGAAGGCGGCCGAGGCTACCGCTCAGAATATGGGATATGAGGTTGTATCGGTGGATCATGATGTATGTGGTGAAGCACGGGAAGTGGGAGCAGCCATGGCGCGGTGTGTTTTGCGCCTAAAACCAGGTCAGTGTTTTATTTGGGGTGGTGAAACTACGGTTACCGTACGCGGTAATGGAAAGGGTGGACGTAACCAAGAGTTGGCATTAGCGGCAGCATGTGAGCTTGAGGGCACATCTTTGGATGCCGTACTGCTTTCTGGCGGTACGGATGGAATTGATGGACCCACAGATGCTGCGGGGGGGTGGGTTAATCCAGACACAGTTCCGATGGCGCTAGCTCACGGAGTGGATCCTCAAGCTGCCCTCGAAGCAAATGACGCATATAACTGTCTCCGTGCTACGAAACAACTTTTAATCACTGGCCCGACCCATACAAATGTGATGGATGTAGGCATAGGTCTTGTAGCATCATGAGCAACCGTTTGGCTTCCGAAAAGAGCCCATATCTTCTCCAGCATAAGGATAATCCAGTTAACTGGTGGCCTTGGGGAGATGCAGCTTTTGCAGCTGCCCGTACAACTGATCGACCAATATTTCTCTCAATTGGGTATGCGACCTGTCATTGGTGTCATGTGATGGAGCGGGAGTCGTTCGAGGATGCAGAAGTGGCCCAGTTGCTGAACGACACATTCATTAACATCAAAGTTGATCGTGAAGAGCGCCCGGATGTGGATACCATCTATATGAATGCCTGCCAGGTTGCGACCGGGCGCGGTGGATGGCCGCTCTCCATAATGATGACTCCGGACATGCGCCCATTTTTTGCGGCCACGTATGTCCCCAAGACCGGGCGCTATGGGCGCGATGGTATGCTGCAGATCATCCCACGTGTAGCAGAAATATGGCAGAAGGATCGGTCTGCACTGCAGAATGTCGCAGAAAATTTTCTAAATGCGTTGAAGAACGCCTCTATGCATAATCTTGCGGGAGAGGAGCTATCTACACAGGTCCTTGATGCAGCATTTAGACACCACGAGCAACAATATGACTCGGTCAACGGTGGATTTGGTCATGCTCCCAAGTTTCCATCCCCGGAACGCCTGAGATTCTTGCTGCGCTATTGGAATCGCACAGGAAATACTCGAGCACTGCAGATGGTTGAGCACACGCTTCAGCAAATGCGCCGAGGGGGATTGTTTGATCAATTGGGTGGGGGCTTCCATCGATACAGCACGGATCCAATGTGGCTTTTGCCTCATTTCGAAAAGATGCTGTATGATCAGGCGCTCCTGGTATTGGTTTATCTCGAGGCATTTCAGGCAACCGGACGTCTGGAGTATGAGCAGACAGTTCGGAGCGTATTGGAGTACGTTTGCCGCGAATTACAAAATGCTGAGGGCGCCTATTGTACCGGAGAGGATGCAGATTCTGAAGGAATCGAAGGAAAATATTATGTCTGGAGCATAGATGAAGTGCGTAGAGTACTGGATCCAGCTGCCACAAGACTTGTGACGGCTGCCTTCAACCTTACCGAAACAGGTAATTATGTCGATGAAGCTACTCGAGATCGGACAGGTGACAACATATTTCATCGTTCCCCTGGAGATGATCTCTCCGATAGCATAAGTCTATGCGCGGCCTCCAGGCGGCTATTCGAGCTTCGTGCTCAGCGTGTACGTCCGCTCCTTGACGACAAGGTGTTGACGGACTGGAATGGACTCATGATTGCCGCTCTTGCGCGGTGTGGTGCGGTATTGAACGATGCTGATTTAATTCGTCGTGCAGTAAAATGCGCACAATTCATTGAAGCACATATGGTACCAGAGTCAGGCAGACTGCTGCACCGATGGCGTGAAGGGGAAGCTGCAATAGCCGGTATGCTGGATGATTATGCTTATATGGTCATGGGACTCCTAGCACTTTATGAAGCCACCGGCGAAGAGGACTACTGTTCATGGGCTCTGGTGCTCACACAAACAGTACTTGCCGAATTCAGAGCTGAAGATGGTGGCTTTTATCTGACTGCACAAGACAGCAAGACACTCCTGATGCGTCCCAGGCAGCCATTTGACAGTGCACTCCCGGCAGGCGGTGCTGTAATGATGATGAATCTGTTACGTCTGGGGCGCATAACCGGTGAGACTGAACTGGAAGCCGTTGGGCATGATGCGATTGCAGCGCATTCGACAGGGCTACGGCAGTATCCTGATGGCTTTAATGCAGCGTTGTCTGCCTTGGACTATGCATTGGGGCCCAGCACCGAGGTAATAGTTTCAGGCGCCCGCAGTCTCGCCAGAACGCAAGCGATGCTATTGGCTCTTAGAGGAACTTACGCTCCCAATGCTGTGATTCTTTCACGTCCGGCTTTCAGGGACAGTAATGAGCCGGCGATACATGTGTGTCATGGGAGCACATGTGATCTGCCAACCGAGGATACTGAAGTGGTTATTGCCCGATTACAAACGCCACGGATTAAACACCGACTAGGATGAATGAAGTCTTCATTTTGAGTGCCACCCGCTCTCCAATTGGTCGTTTTGGAGGGACACTTCGGTCGTTGAGTCCGGCGGAAATTGCGGCACCGGTTCTTCGGTCAGCACTGGAGCGGTCCGTAGTGCCGGGCTTGTTACCCGATTTGATTTTGATGGGTCATGTTCTGAGAGGTGGTCATGGACAGCTTGTTCCTCGACAGGCCGCAAAACTTGCAGGCATCCCTCACTCCGTTGATGCAGTTGGCATCGATATGGTATGTTCCTCCGGTATGATGAGTCTGATAGCAGGAGCGGCATTTATTCAGTCGGGTGCCTCGAATTTGATCCTGGCGGGAGGTGTGGAATCTATGTCGGATACAAGGTTTGCGCTCTCTAGCAAGGCCAGATGGGGATACAAGTATCTACCTGGACAGGGGGAAGCGGTGGTAGACCTTTTGTACAGGGATGGGTTATCAGATCCCACAAACGGTGAAGCTATGGGAGTACAGGCGGAGCGTTTGGCACAGACGCTCTGCATAAGCCGCCGAGAGCTGGATGCAGTAGCTGCGGAGTCTCATTCCCGTGCACACAGGGCGACATTAAATGGCGGGTTCAATGCTGAAATTACCCCAATCCCTACCAGGAAGGGCAACCTGGAGCAGGACGAGGGAATTCGCTCGGGCACAACTGTAAAAACACTTGCTGATCTGCGTTCCGTTTTTGTACAGGATGGATTACTGACTGCCGGCAATAGCAGTCAAATAAGCGATGGAGCTGCAGCACTTCTGCTTGCCAGTGGAAAGTTCGTGAGAGATTACAGTCTGCGGCCGATAGCCCGTATACATGGTAGTGCATGGGCTGCCGGAACATGGGATCGGTTCATAGAGGTTCCTGCCGAGGCAGCCCGGCGCGCATTAGATGTGACTGGCATGCGCGTGGAGGACATAGATCTATATGAAAACAACGAGGCGTTCGCTTTGAGTACGCTACTTTTCGTTCGTGATTTTGGAATTGACCCAGAGGTACTAAACGTGAATGGTGGTGCCATTGCCTTGGGACATCCAATCGGATGTTCAGGGGCCAGGATTGTCGTGACACTCCTGCATGCACTCAGGACACATGGAAAATCACTTGGTCTTGCTGCTCTCTGCCACGGCACAGGTGGGGGGACAGCAGTAGTGGTAGAGTACCTATAGCGTGCAATGCTCCGTACGCTCACGTATATGTTTATTGGAGTAACTGGTATGGCGTGACATTTGAGGAGTGTTCAAAAATGGTTGATGGTGGGGTATGCAGGCATTTTGGTGTTCCTACGGCCCATCTATTCCGCATCTTCCTGGATGAATCAGTTCAGTCAGGGCGCATTTGAGATCACCATGTCTCTCCTTATCCGTCTGGATTAATCGTTTCCCTGATGGTGCTTCCCTCGATATACATTTGGCGTGTAGCCCAGAAAGGAAATTTGTGAGATCCCCGTTCCAATTCAGCTTTAATCCAAATAGCGCATTTCAAGCGAATTGAAGGTGAATAGGGTTCCCAAGGATTTTATGCGCTGGGTATCGGGTTCCTGATCCTACGGATACGGAGTTTAACATTTTTTCTGGGAGCGCAGGACGGAAATGGATGGATCTTGAGTTCGCGGTCTTCGGGTAGCAGATCCAACTCAAAGTGATATGCAAGAAGCAGAATGTTTGCAACCATCAGAAGGTCCGTGTAACGACGTCCCAAGCAGGTGTGTGTACCTAGACCATATGGCATATAGGCCCCGGGCTGTTTATGTTCGGCTCGCTCTGGTAGGTAGCGGTCTATATCAAATTGGTATGGTTTTTTAAAAAGAGTGTCATCATAATGGGTTGCGGTATGACCGATAAGCAGTCGTGTTCCGGGCGGGATTTCATAACCCTCAACCACAAAACGATTCACGACTGCTCTTATTTGCCAGGGAATCACGGGATACATGCGGGTCGACTCCAAAATGAGACGATGGGTAATATCCACGTTGCTAAGATTGAAATCTTCTCCTTTGGGCAGGTGTCCGTTCCCGAAAAGATTCTCAGCTTCTTTGTAGACTCCCTCGTATACCTCCGGGTTTCGAATCATACAGTAGAGTGCAAAAGAAATTCCTCCGCCCACATAAATAGCCGCGACCATACCCGCAGCAAGAGGGAAAGTCAAATCTGTCTCTGATATAAGTTGAGGATCGTTCCTGTGGAGTTCCAGAAATGCATCAGCAATATCAATAGGTTGTCCTTTACGCTGTCCTGGTGTATGCGATAGGAGGACATTCTCAACTAATTCATGCACCAGCTTTTCATAACGCTTCATCTTAGGCGTTTTCATCATGAATTTGGGTATCGCCTTAGTTACGTGAACGATAAGCGCACGATGTTCATAGTCCAGTACTTTTTTGGAGAACTGGGTGCAGTCAGTGCTGATGACTAGAGGGCCGATCTGATCAGCCATGTACGCTCTAATTACATCAATCATCGGAAAGACATCGCCCTCTTTCCATTTGCTCATTGATAACCTGCTGTGATGGTACAAATCCGGCAATTGGTTTGTCAGTGCAGAACGAGAATAGCTTCCCTTCACTGCTTTGCGCATTCTGTAATGATTGGCGCCATCTGAGCCCGGCAGTGTTCTGGTAGAACCGAATGCGTTTTCGAAGTCTCCGATGTATTCTTTGGAGCGTAAATAAAATCGGGCATTCCTGTTGATCCACTGATTTGCTTCCGCCCCCATCACTGCGTATAGGGGAAGGCCCTGCATTTTCCCTGGTATTTTCACAACTGGTCCATACCGGTTGTAGATCCTATGGAGTCCTCTCGGGATATACCCGTCAAGAAAATCTCGCGGCCGTAAAATGTCACTGATTCGAACCTTCGGAATGGGTTTGGTTCTAATGGCGGCCCGCCTGGGTTGGAATGCACCGCTCTCAACTGCCGCGGCAACCTTTCGTCCCACAACATCCAGTTTGGAAACCAATTCGATCCTGTCCAATACCTCTTCGTAGTCCTCTTCTTCAAGCAGGAGTTTGAATCCCCCGAGTGTATGCGTTAAAGCAACGAGAATCGCATCTCTCGGATCTGGAATATCGTTGTGCAATATGATGTCTAGGATTCGTGCTTTTGCTTCTCGACGAACGGTCGAATCACTGGATGGATATGCACCCGATCGGGAAATTGAGCGCGTGAGACCGAAAAATCCTCCAAGTTCATGAACGAGAATATTCCTCTTCACCAAGCGATCAAATGAAGTCGTAATGATGTCATCAACCCGCTGCGCATTTCGCTCAATCCAGTACTGGGTATCCTGTATCTTTTCAGACTTTTCAATATCCCGGAGCACAACATCAAGCAGTTCATCTCCTGTTGGAGTGGAATCAACCAAATAAAGTGACTCCAGATCAGTATCAATTCGCCCTTTGAGTGCGAGATCGGCTATCATGGCTCCCGCCATAACACAAGAAAACTGCCAACCCGGTACCACTTCCAGGTAACCAGTTTTCTCGTCCAACATGAGAAGAATTAGTTCTTCAGCAAAACTGATATCAGATGAAGTAACGCTTTCGCTCATTGTGATCTTTTGTAAAGATTGCAGACAAGTGTTTCTCGTATGCTAGACTACGATTTCTAGTTGAGTGTTTTCGGGGTTCGCTCAATACAATTAAATGACTGGGCCGTGGGCATACTCCCTACATGTTCTTCTGTTACGAAGATACACACACTGGAATGGTAATCATGATCAGAGAAACCGCGAGGACATCTAAAACTCTCCAATCCAGATAGCTGCTGAATGTAGTTTTAATGACAGGGGTCAAACAGCTGTCAATAATATTCTTATGTTAGCCATCAACTCCAATTTAATGAAACCAAATGACATTACTGTGGAAAATATATCCGTGAGGCGTGGTGACTTACAAATGAGGAGACTCAGTACACTCGTGAGAACATGATAATCCGTCTTGTGGGCATAAAGAGCAAGATTGGCGGAACGCGAAAATGGGGTTAGAGAGTTGAATCACCATGAACCAGGAACCTTTGAAGCCTGAGTTGCTCCAACCATCATGTCAGAAGAAATTAACCACAACCACACAGGCCCATTCGCACGGGCTTCTATGCTACTGTGCAGGAAGAAGCTCACTGAACTATTGAAAACACGACCTCTGCAAATATAATTGCCCAATTCGGAGCGAAACTCGATGCGGAAATGGATACTATAGAATGCTCAACTGGCCGTTCAGAGCACGAAGTATAGTGTAATGTGTTGATCAGGGCTATTGGATTCGCAACGTTAATTCTTTCGGCCGTGAGGGCCTTCGCGTGACTACCTCGGAGGTGTACAGAACGCGTCAGGCTGCCTCAGCATCGCACTCAGATGGTAATGCTCCCTCCTTGGACAGGGGTGACCTGTACGTATGGAGCTAATATGGGCATCACTGGTATGGGCAAGCGGACGATTTCTCTTCTCATCCAGTCAAATTTCTGGACCGGGCTAAAGGTGCAATTCTCCAGGCAGTATCTTATATCTGCCACTCGCGAATATCTGTTGATCCACGTAAATCAACCAGTCCATCCTGATTGATCTCCAATAACGAGCCTCGCGAGTGGTTTGCCTCAGGTATCCTGATTTTTCGCTCTGTTCCAGATCGTGTCAAACAGAGTAGATTTGGAAGAAAGCCACTTTATCATTCGCGCAATTAGCCATGAGCACCAATTTTTGGGAAACGATGGAAGCAACCAAACATGATCGTGTGTGCTGTTTTATGTAACGCAGTTTTGTAAATTCTTGGGGTGACGGTAGCAAGATTCTGAGTTATAAAATTGTGCACAGGGATAGTGATCTCAGGTTAATTTCGGTGCACAGCGCATAGATTGCAGATTCAGCAGACACACTTCAATGGGATATTATCGAAATTCATCACAGCTATCAATAAGTTCAAAGGGGGGTCTGGAACAGGTTTCGCTTGATCAATGCCTGTATTCCATTGCAAAAATATTTGCATATCCCGGAGGCATTCGAAAATGAACGATTCCCTAAAAAAGAAAAAGAATCTTTTTTGCAAGCATAAAGAGTCCGAAAATTTCGCACGATCCAATGAGTAGAAGACTTAGCTTCTTGGTTGCCGGTATCATCTTTGTCGGATGTATGGTCATAGCCGCCACTCTCATAGTTCGAAGACCCGAAACTGCCCGCCAGGCTGTTCCCTCACGTGCGCCGTTTGTAACTACCGATTCCGTTATGAGCGGAGAGGGGCCTATCCCAATACATGGGGGAGGCACTGTACGCCCATATGCAGAAGTAAATGTGACGGCGGAAATCTCCGGCAGAATCGTATGGGTGAATCCTACCTTTCAAAGTGGAGGACTGGTATCCTCGGGTGAGGTTCTATTCCGAATTGATGATGCAGATTACTTGGGTAGAGTAGATCGGGCACGCGCTAATGTAGTTGCTCAAGAAGTTGAGTTGATGCGTGTGACGGCAGAATCCAATATTGCGAAGACGCAGTTCGAGAAGTGGAAAAATGAGGGAAATACTGGACAACCCAGCCCCTTGGCGTTGTGGGAACCCCAAATAACAGCTGCTCAGGCCGCGCTGAACAGGGACCAGGCTGAACTCACCGAAGCCGAACTACATCTTTCCAGGGTCGTTATTTACAGCCCCTTTACGGCCGCGGTTTTGAGCGAGTCCGTTACGGTAGGACAGTTCGTGGCAGCAGGCCAAAGTGTAGGGCGTCTATACAGCATTGATACCGTTGAGGTTGTTGTACCACTCCCGGACGAAAGTGCAGCGCTGATCCCTGGACTTTGGGGATTGAGACCAAGCGCTCAAAACAGGCGGAGTTCCACCCGTGTGATCGCGAAGTATGGCGAACAGTATTATTCGTGGGCGGGTTACGTAGATCGTGCGGAAGCAGCCCTGAAAAAGCAGACACGCACGATTGAGGTGGTCATTCGTGTGCCCAATCCGTTCACAGCTGGATTAGCCTTGAACACGGAAGATTTCACGCAGTCGAGCAGCACCCCACCTCTTTTGATCGGTAAGTTTGTGAATGTCGAAATTGACGGGATGATTCCAGACCAGTATTTCAGAATACGGCGATCAGCTCTTAAACCGGATGCTGAGGTATGGGTCGTACGCAACGATGTACTGAACCGCGTTCCTGTACAAGTTCTGCAGCGCTCAGAGGATGAGGTTTTCCTTACTGGACCACTTGAGAAAGGACAACAGGTAGTTGTGAGTGGAATCCAAGCAGCCATTGATGGGATGGCAGTACGGACTCAATTATAAGGGGATTATAGCCTGCTGAGACCATGCGGTCCGAGCATTGCATCCATGAACACAGCAAAGAGACATTCTCAAATTCAGATCAATAGTGACCATAGTAATATGAGCGTCCGGTCTGAAGCTGATCAACTCCTCCCCTACGTGTTGTTTCCAGACACTAGAATCGGATTGTGCTGATGAATCAGAAGGGCCCTTATTCAGGTGAGTCGGCAGGGCCAATCGCCTACATGGCGAGTAATCGGATTGCCCCCAATTTGTTAATGTTTGGCATTATCGCCTTGGGCCTTGTATCACTTGGGGGTCTGGAGCGGGAAGGCTGGCCAGTGGTCCCCTTTAATATGATTGAAGTCTTCATGGCCTATCCCGGGGCTACGCCAGAAGAGATTGAAGAATCCATCATAGTTAAGATCGAAGAACGAATTGAGACACTGGAGGATGTCAAGGCAATCAGATCCCTGGCGGCCCCCGGGGTGGCATCCGTCAGAATTCAGTGGAGAACCGGCACGAATCTTAGCGAGGCGATGGACGAGGTGCAGGCTGCTGTCGGACAAATTCAATCTTTTCCGGCTACGGCCGAGCGCCCCCAGTTTTGGGAAATGGACAGCCGCAGTAGCGTGATTCGACTGATGCTTTTCGGTGATGCCACCGAACGTGCGCTGAAAGAACTTGCCTATCAAGTCAGGAATGAATTAAAAACTTTGCCCAGCGTATCCCTCGTCGAAGTCAGTGGCACGAGGGATTATGAGATCTCTATTGAGGTACCACTTGCTACATTACGCGCGCTCGGATTGACGCTGGAAGACATTGCCTATGCTGTCCGCCAAAGCTCGCTCAATCTTTCTGCCGGGAGCATTGACACAAGGGAGTCCGAGGTCCGTGTACGGACTATTGGTCAGAATTACAATCAACTTGATTTTGAGGAAATCGCCGTTGTTGCTCAAAACGACGGCACGATTGTGCGCCTCAGAGATATTGCAACGATCCGAGACGGATTCCAGGACACCAATATGATTGTCCGCCATCAGGACATGCCGGTAGTTTTCGTGGAAATCTATCGGGGAGACGATGAGAATGTCAAAACGATTTCGGATACAGTCAATGAGCATGTTCGGGATGTGATCCTGCCTTCACTTCCCAATGATATCGGGATTACTGTATGGAACGATGATTCTCCTGTCTATGCAGAGCGTGCAGGTCTTTTGGTTCGGAATGGTTTTCTGGGCTTCATCTTAGTGTTCATCGCGTTGGCCCTCTTTCTTGAGATCCGGCTTGCAATATGGGTTATTTTCGGTCTGCTCACCTCTGGTGTAGGCGCTTTGGCGGTCATGCTGTGGCTTGATCTGCCACTCAACGCCCAGTCACTTTTCGCATTCGTCCTGGCAATCGGTATTATTGTGGACGATGCCATTGTCGTAGCCGAACGAATCTATTCTCAGCGCATGACAGGTCTTCCTGGACCGGTCGCTGCGATCCGGGGAACACGAAGAATCAAAACGGCACTTACCTTCGCAGTCCTCACTTCAGTGGCGGCGTTCACCCCTCTGCTCTTTATTCCGGGTGGTGTTGGAGAAGTATGGTTTGCATTGCCGGCAATTACTATTGGAATGCTGGTGATTTCTCTCATTGAAGCACTTTTCATTCTACCTGCGCATCTGTCTCACCTGCCAGGCCCAGAATGGACGCCATCCAATTTTGCGGATCAATTCCTTTATCGTATCCGAACCTACGTAAATCAAGGGCTGACCAGGTTCCTGCGGGGCCCGTTGAGTCGTGCCCTTCGCTTTGCTACGGATTATCCCGCAATTATTATGTCAGGAACCCTTGGCTTATTTGTGCTCTGTCTGTCGCTAATTCCGGCAGGCGTGATTCCGACTACACTTATCGGGGTAATAGAGGGTGATTTTGTCACCGCTACGCTTGAAATGCCGGAGGGAACACCCGCAGAGAGAACTCTTGAAGTTGCAATGGAACTGGAAGCTGCCGGCAAACGCGTGATTGAACGCTTGGATCAGGAAAGGCCGGAGGGAGCCCCTTCACTGCTGGAAGGGGCGATCATAGCGATAGGTCAAGGCCCTCGTGTAGAAGGAGGAGGACTTGATTCATCTCCTACCATGAATCCCCAGTCACATGTTGCCGGTATTGAAATCAAGTTACTGAGTGCACGGCAACGGGATATGTCCACTATCACAATCATGCAGGCTTGGCGGGAAGAGGTGGGATTCCTGCCCTATGTTCGGGGAATTGCTTTCAGTGGAGATGTCATCAACCTGGGGAATCCTGTGGAGGTTGTTCTATCTCACCCAAGCTCGGAGCGTCTGATTATTGCTGCCGATTCAGTTGTGACCAGCCTATATAGTGTGGCCGGTGTCTTTGATATCCGCTCGGATCATGCCCCGGGTATCGGGGAGATTCAACTGCAGTTGCGACCTGAAGCGCGAACACTGGGTCTCACCGTCGAAGATCTGGCACAACAGGTGCGGTCAGCTTTTTTCGGAGTGGAGACGGTAAGACTGCAACGAGGCGAAGAAGAAGTCCGGGTTTATACGCGCTTACCCGCTAGCGAGCGGGAAGCAATCACGGATGTTGAGGGATATTTGATCCAGACGCAATCAGATGGGAAGGTACCGATCCATCAAGTCGCCACGATGACAATGGGAACATCCCCACCAGTCATTCGACGGAGAGATGGGCAACGAATTGTAACCGTGACGGCAGATGTGAATGATGAAGTGATCTCTGGATCACAGGCCAATGAGATTCTTGAAAATAGATTTCTCCCAGATATAATCGCTTCCGAGCCCGAGTTAACCTATTCCTTTGGTGGGGAACAGCAAGAACAACTGGAGTCCCTAGGTGCACTCAACCGTGGATTTATCCTTGCCATGCTGGGGATATATGCATTGTTGGCGATTCCTCTGCGCTCCTATCGTAAACCATTCCTATTGATGGCCATCGTGCCATTCGGTCTTATTGGAATCATCCTTGGTCACCTAATATTGGGCCTTCCGCTCAGCGCTGTTTCTTTCCTAGGCTTTTTCGGCCTCAGTGGGGTCGTCGTGAACGATGCGTTAGTAATGATTGATTCAATCGATCGACGCATTCAAGAGGGAAGTACGCCAAGGCAGGCAATTATTGAAGGTGCTAAAAGTCGCTTTCGTCCCATCATGCTAACGTCAGTGACCACATTTCTGGCATTTGTACCGCTTATCTTGGAGCCCGCAATTCAAGCACAGTACCTGATCCCGTTTGCGGCATCATTAGGCGTTGGTATCATGGTTACAACTGCAATTCTGATGCTGCTCTTACCTGCACTGATGGCTGCTTTCTTTCGAATCAATTCCAGTCGCACCGTACAGGATATGCAGAATGCCTGATTCTGTCTTAGGCTTGATCTTCAGATTGCCGTAAAACCTCATGCTCATTGCCTACACTTAAACTGGAGATTTTGCCCAGAGAGGGGAAATTAAAATCAATCCACTACCGAACTGTCATTCCAGAAAATATCTCAAGTTTAAAGCTTTTCCTCCAGGGACGGATGAGAACGGAAGAGATTAATCCCAAGGGGAATCTTGGTGAAGCGGGGTCCTCTATTTTCCACTCCAAAATCTGAAAGAGGGGACAAATCATGCTATGGAAGCTATCGAAAAAACTCAAGGATGCGTACCAAGAGGGCAATGTCGCCCGTCGTGTGCAAGACCTAGAGGGTTGGATGGAGCGAGCGACGCCCGAAGCCGTTGATTCGGGCGATTACGACCACACCCAGCTGGTCAGGGACTACTACGATCTTTACAACGAGCTAATGACATGGAGTTGGGGTGAATCCCTGCACTTCGCGCCTCTCGCGCCGCATGAGACCTTGGAGGATTCCAAAATCCGTCATCAGCGGTTGATGATCGAGAAGCTGGACCTGGAGCAGGGCATGACGGTGGCTGATGTTGGTTGCGGAACCGGTGGCCCGATGCGTCGTGTCGTCCGTGAGGCCGATGTTCGGGTTGTCGGGATTAACATCAACAAAATCCAGTTGGAAAAGGCGAAAAGATTGAACGCCGAGGCTGGGCTAGATCACATGGTTGATTACTTGGCGTGCAGCTTCATGGATATGAACGTTATTGAAGACAACACCTTCGACCGGGGTTATGCCATCGAGTCAACGTGCCATGCCCCGGATAAGCAAAGGGCGTTTGAAGAGATATTCCGCGTGGTGAAACCTGGCGCTCTGTTCTGGGGCCAGGAGATGTGTCTGACGGACAAGTTTGATCCGAATGACAGACAGCACTGGGACCTTAAGCGTGACCTCCAGCGCGGCATTGCACTAAAGGGTATCGCCACGTTCGGGGAAGTGAATCAAGCACTCGAAGCAGCGGGGTTTCACATCATCGAGGGGATGGACCGAGGCGTCTCAGGGGGAGGGACCACACCATGGTATCAACCCATGGAGAGTCGACATGGGATGTTGAGTAACGTCTTGTTCAGGCTTCCACAGGGCCGTAGGGCGATGATCGCAGGATCAAAGCTGGCCGAGATGGTTGGATTGTTTCCAAAGGGCTCCGCAGAAGTCTTCCGATCCTTGGACCGGACCGCTGATGCCTATGTCGAGGGTGGTAAAACTGGTATCTTCACGCCGCTGTACTGTTTTTTGGCGCGCAAACCCCATTAGGCCGATTGGCACTGTGTTTGCCAGGCGCGTGCCATTACGACCAGAGGACAAGATTGAAATGAAGACAGAAGTACAAACTGGGGCTAGCCTGAATTTCCAACCACGTTTTTTGCGGTCGGGTTCGGTATCCAGGCCTATGAGGATTTAGACATATTCAATGATGAGGTTTCGATCCTGCATCCAGGAGATTGGGCCTTGGTCTCCGACATACCCAGCTGCACGAAGTTCTGTGTTATGTGCTCGTCGAGTGAGTCGTACGACGATTTGGTCATTTTGGGTGATGATGGTGGCGGGCGCATTGACGAATTTGTTAAAGATGGTTCGGCTTTTCGCCGTCTGATAGCGGGGGCCCAGTCGCTGTGCCAAGACCTGGTAGAGCGTACTGGCGATGAGCGTCAGTTGTAAATCCAGGTCAA